>Ga0209702_10002775_pt1 | contig 29450 bp, 26 predicted proteins | sample FRY01_FD_187210 | JGI IMG/M metagenome (GOLD analysis project Ga0209702, IMG submission 187210) | Freshwater microbial communities from Lake Fryxell liftoff mats and glacier meltwater in Antarctica - FRY-01 (SPAdes) (version 2) | ecosystem: Environmental > Aquatic > Freshwater > Ice > Glacier... | reverse complement strand
GCTCAAAAGTCATCTTGTGGACCTGCTCCTCGGAGATGATCCCCCAGCGCTGCTACTCGATAAACTGCACTCTTTGTTTATGGCTTCCCCGGTGACTCAACGCAGCCGACGTCATGCGCCGCGACGTCCTCAAGTCATCGCGCGATCTTATCACTACCAACGTGCCATCAAAAAGTGTGTCTTCTAAACTAAATGGCAGTGCACCCCTGCCCTCTCCCCGAAGGAGAGCTGGCGGCGGATTCATTGCAGGGGCGGGGAGAGGGAGAGCTGCGGTTTGATGCGCGAGCGATGGTTCTCTTATCGCGACGAATTTAAATTTCCAGTGATGCGTCATCACGGCTTGAACTCGACCGCCTTATAGCAGCGGTGTTCGAGCAAGGACGGCAGCAGACCTTTGACTTCGGGGCGGATGAGGTAGGAGCGGACGTACCAGTAGATCGGCAGGATCGGGGCTTGTTCGAGCAGGTGGGTTTCGGCCTCTTGCAGAATGGCGAAGCGTTTGGCGGGATCGCCTTCGAGGAAACTCTGGGAGAGGAGCGCATCGTAGTGCGGGCTGCCCCAGCCGGTGTTGTTGTTGCCGTCGCCGGTTTTCCAGAGAGCGAGGAAGGTGGAGGGATCGAGATAGTCGCCGACCCAGCCAGCGCGGCAGACATCGTATTCGAGTTTGCGCTGGGATTCGAGATAGACGCCCCAGTCTTGGTTTAACACGCGGACGGGAATGTGGAGATGCTCCTTCCACATGGCCTGCACGGCTTCGCCGATGGTGCGGTGGGCTTCGCTGGTGTTGATGAGGATGTCGAAGGCGGGGAAATTTTTGCCGTTGGGGAATCCGGCTTCGGCGAGAAGCTTGCGCGCCTCGGCGGGATCGAAGCGCATGACGGCGGGTGTTTGATAACCAACGCCGCAGCCGGGCGGAGTGAGGCCGGTGGCGGGCTTTTGCCCGGCGCGGAGGATGTTGCGCGTGATGGATTCCCGATCAATGGCGAGCGCCAGCGCACGGCGGACGAGTGGGTTGTCAAAGGGCTTCCGCGTGGTGTTGACGCGGTAGAAGTAGGTGCTGAGCAGCGGTTCATCACGATAGAAATCGGGGCGTGTCTCGCGATAACTGGGAATCTTGGCGAGTGGCAGCGTCTGGGTGAGATGAAGCTGACCGTCGAGAAAGGCGCGCTCCTCGGTGGTGTCACTGCTGATGGGCAGGAAGGTGATGCCGTTGAGTTTGACGGTGGCGGCGTCCCAGTAGTGCGGATTGCGCACGGTTTCGATGCTGGCGTTGATGCGCCAAGTTTTGAGTATGAAGGGGCCGTTGCAGACGAGATTGCCGGGACGCGTCCAGCGCGTGTTGCGGTCGGTCATTGTGCCGTGCTGCTCGATGGCGTGCTTTGGCACGGGGAACCACGAATAGTGTTTGAGCATGCTGGGAAAATAAGGCGCGGGACCGGCGAGGGTGATCTGCAAGGTGAGCGGATCGAGCGCCTTCACGCCGACCTGGGTGAACTCGGCGAGCTTGCTGGTGTGATAGGCCTCGGCGTTGAGCATGGGGTAGAGCATGTTGGCATAATCGCCGCCGAATTTACCAGTGAGGATGCGCTGATAGGCGTACACGAAATCATCGGCAGTGAGCGGCGTGCCATCGCTCCATTTGCCGTTGGGCTGGAGTTTGAAGGTCCAGGTGGTGAACTGGTCGTGCGTCCAAGAGACGGCGGCACCCGGCCCATTGGCATCGGGATCGTCAGGCGCAGGAGCGACGAGTCCCTCAAAGATAGCGTGGAAGATGTGATGCTCGGGCTGACCGGTGGCGAGCTGCGGATCGAGCGTGGACGGTTCGCTGCTGTTGCCGACGAGCAGGATGCCAGCGCGCGTGGCGATTTCGGCGCGGGTGGGACGATGCGTGCGGACGTGATGGAACCACGCAATGCCGCCGATGGCGATGAGGAGAATGAGAGCACGAAAAAGCCAGCGCATGCCCAGAACATGCCACGCAGACCGGCGGGCTAAAGCCCGAACTACAAACAAAACGGCCCCGCCTTGCAATGGCGGGGCCGCGTGGGGTTTTCAAGGTTCACATTTCGGCGCTACTACCTGCCGAAACCGAAGCTGAAACTGAGGCCGCTACGTGAGCGGCTGTAGCCTGGGTTGTAGCCGCCGTAGCCGTGCTGATGGCCGTACGGGTTGTTGCAGCCGGGCTGGGCATAGACGGGGCGGGGATTGCACACCTGGCAGCCGCATTGCTGATTTTGTGTGACCCACTGGCCGACGGGATTGCCACAGCGGTCATAGCCGACGACCTGATACACGGCGTAAACCGGAGTGCCGCAGCGCATGTAGCTGACAATGCGACGGCTGCCATTGTTGTAGTGGTCCGCCATGGCGGAGGTGGGAGCTGCGAAACCAAGGACAGCGGTGGCAGCGAGGAGGGCGAGAACGGTTTTCATGAGTGTGGGTGGATTGATTGTTCCATACCCTATGACGAGTCTCGTCAGCACCTATTCAGCCTGCCGCAAAAAATTTTAAACTACTGCTGTGACATCGACTTGGGATCGAAGGCATCACGCAGGCCATCGCCAAGAATGTTCAGCGCCAGCAGCGTGGCAGAGAAGCAGATGCCGGGATACAGCAGCAGCCACAACGAGACATCCATCACCCGCGAACCATCGCCCAACAAAACGCCCCAGCTCGCATCCGGCGGCTGGATGCCGAGGCCCAGGAAACTCAGCGAAGCCTCCAGCAGCATGATGCCAGGAATGGTGAGACCCGCGTAGATGATGATCGTGCCGACGAGATTCGGCAGCAGATGTTTGAAGAGAAGATGCACAAAGCCAGCGCCGTTGGCCCGCGCTGCGATCACGAACTCCAGATTTTTCAGCGCCAACACCTGACCACGAACAACGCGGGCCATGGTCAGCCATTCCACCGCACCGATGGCGACAAAGATGAGCCAGAACTGTCGGCCAAAGATGACCATGAGTAGAATGACGAAGTTGATGAAGGGAAAGCAGTACACGATGTCCACGACTCGCATCATCAGGCCATCCACACGCCCACCGGCCAGACCAGAGACCATACCGTAACCGACCCCGATGATGGCGGCGACCGCTGTGGCAAGAAAAGCCACCTCCAGTGACACGCGACCGCCATAGAGAATGCGCGTGGTCATGTCACGCCCAAGCGAATCGGTGCCCAGCCAGTGTGTGGCGCTGGGGCCGGCGGCCTTGAGTTCAAGATCTTGCTGGGCCTGGGTGTACGGCGAGAACAGCGGCCCGATGGCGCAGGCGAGTACGAGTAGCGCGAGAAAACCGAGCGCCACGGCATGGAGACGCTGCCGCATGAGGCGCTGCCACGCGCCACGCATGGGGGAAACACTTTGTGGTGCGGTGCTGCTCATGCGTGAAGTCGGATGCGTGGGTTGAGCCAAGCTTGCAGGATGTCCACGATCAGATTGAAGCTGACGATGAGCACGGCGTAAAAGGCGGAGATGGCGATCAGCAGTTCCTGGTCGTTGTTGATGGCTGAAGCGATGAAGAACAGACCGAGGCCCGGTAGTTGATAAACGGTTTCGACGATGAACGAACCGGTGAGCAGTCCCGCCGCCGCCGGGCCGAGAAAGTTCAGCACTGGCAGGCAGGCGAGCTTCAACGCATGGCGGAAAATGATGGTCGTGTTGCTGGCACCTTTCGCCCTGGCAGTGCGGATGAATTCTTGCGCCAGTGTCTCACGCAGGCTGCCGCGGGTGAGCCGTGCGATGTAGGCGCTGTAGATGAAGCCGAGCGTGATGGACGGCAGCACCCAGTCGGTGGCATCAAACCAGCCGGAGACATTGAACCAGCGCAGCTTGAGGCCAAAGAGAATCGCCAGCACCGGACCGAGCACCATGCTGGGCGTACAAATGCCAATCGTCGCCGCCAACTGACTGGCGCGATCTTCGAGCGTGTTCGGTCGCAGCGCGGCCTGCGCCCCCAACGGCACACCGATGATCAGGGCGAGCAGCAAGGCTGGAACGGCAATGGCAGCCGAAACAGGAAAGCCGGAGATAATGATCTCATCCACGGTGCGTCCGGCGAAAAGCTGCGACTCGCGAAACTGCAACGTCGCGTAATGCACGATGTGCCGCCACAACTGCACCGGCCACGGCTGGTCGAAGCCGTAATATTCCATCTTCGCTGCTAGGGCCTCCGGTGAGAGCGTGCGCTCCGAGCGAAACGGCCCGCCCGGCGACGCCTTCAGGATCAAAAACGTGATCGTGATCACGGTGAAGACCACGATGACGCCCTGAGCAAAGCGGCTGAGGAGAAAGCGGATCATTTCGCCTTCTCGTAGAGGTCGTTGATGTCAGCGGCGGCGAGTTCGACGAGGTAGGTGGCAAGCTTGGTACCGAGGGCCTCAAAGTAGCGCTTTCCCTTCTCCGCCGTGCTGTGTTGTGGATCGCCGGAGCCAGTGTCGTTCGTCGCCTTGCTCCATGCACGTTGCGCCCAGGCCCATTTTTCGCGCATCGCCTGCAGCTTCCAAAGATTGTCCGTGCCGGCTCCCCATTCGGCTTTTGGCAGCACTAGCTCGGGATGCAGATGCAGAATGAGGCTAGTTTCACGTTCATCGGCGTGATCGCCGACGATGTTGAAAATGTCGTCGCCTTTGACCGCGTTGAACCACGATACGGTACTGAGAAACATTTTAGGGTGCCGTGCTTGCAGCTCACGCAGCATCTGGCGGAAGTCATTGCCGCCGTGACCGTTCATGATGACGAATTTCATCACGCCGACGCCTTCGAGACTGCTGATTACATCTTCGAGCACCAGCATCTGTGTGGTCGGATTCATGTTGATGCAAAACGGCACATCGAGCTGCCCGGTCTGCACGCCGAAGGGGACGTTTGGTAGGATGGCAATCTTCGCGCCCTCCTCCCACGCGAGGCGTCCCGCCTCGGCGGCGATGGCGTCGTTTTGCAGCGAGTCGGTGGCATACGGCAGATGCCAATTGTGCGCCTCCGTGGCCCCCCACGGCAGCACGGCGACCTCATAGCGCGTGGCCTTGACCTGTTTCCAGTTCGTTTCAGCGATGACCCAGGGGCGCGGGCCGGTGGTGATGTTCATGGGTTCGAGAGTAGAGCTACAAACGGTTGATGCAACGGGCGACCCACCCGACCAGCGCCTTCTCATTCCCCCACATGGATGGTGCGGGAGGGCGCACCGAATACTGGGAATGTCGGAACCGGAGTTGAATTTCATCGCCTCGCCTGGATGGTGACGCATGAGCAAACCATCCGAACGCGTCGTCATCATCGGTGCCAGCAACAATCCCGGACGCTACAGCCACCAAGCGTTGCTGCTGCTGCGCAAAAACGGCCATGCGGTCGTGCCGGTGCATCCGAAGCTGACAGAGATCGAAGGAATTCCGGTCGTCGCCGATGTGAGCGCCATCAGCGGGGTCGTGGATACGGTGACGATGTATGTCGGCGCGGCGATCTCAGCCGGTTTGCAGGACAAGCTGACCGCCCTCAAGCCCGGACGTGTCATTTTCAATCCTGGTGCGGAAAATGCGGAACTGGAGCAGGCTTTGCAACAAGCCGGAATCGCCTGCGAGGAGGCCTGCACGCTGGTGCTGCTGAATTCGGGACAGTTTTGAACGGTCCACTTTGCACAGGGTCTTAAAGCTCATGTTAGAAAGCCACAAAATCCGCATCTATGAGCGCCGCCGCCTGCGGGCCATGGGTGTGAGTGATGCAGAGATCGAAAAGATCCAGCATCGGCCGTTCAAACCTGCTTTTGTGGCGGGTCGGCGACAGGAAAGAAGCGCCGAGGCTGCGGAGGATGAGGGCCGGGTGCCCACCGGGCAGTTTGCCTTCCGCCGGGAGCGCTGAAGCAGCGGCCTTGCCCCGCTGCCACGACCTGCTAGCATCGCGGCACCTCTAGCATGCCTGCGAACCGCTTTTACACCGACTTTGATCTCGAAACGCTGGACCCGCGCCCGCAGTACCCGGGCGAGTATCGCAACCCGTTTCAGATCGACCGTGACCGCATCATCCACAGCAGCGCGTTCCGGCGACTGCAAAGCAAGACGCAAGTGTTTCTGTCCGGCGAGTACGACTTCTACCGCACCCGGCTCACGCACAGTATTGAGGTGGCGCAGATCGGCCGCAGCATCTGCGGCTGGCTCGCGCAGCAGAGCGAGTTTCTGGACGGCGACTGCTTCATCGATCCCGACCTCGTCGAAAGCGCGTGCCTGAGCCACGACCTCGGCCATCCGCCCTTCGGCCATGCGGGTGAACGCACGCTGCACCAGCTCATGGAAGCCTACGGCGGTTTCGAGGGCAATGCGCAGACCCTGCGCATCCTGACGCAAACGTTGTTCAGCGAAGGCCGCGTCGGCATGAACCCCACACGGGCGCTGCTAGACGGCGTGTTGAAATACAAAACAATCTTCACGGAAAAACCAGCGCACAAGACCAGTCAGTATTTGTACGACCATCAGGAACGCTGGCTCGATTTCACCCTCGGCGGCCAGGCTTTTCCGATGGAACTGACGCCCGGAAAAGAACGTAACGGCTTCAAGAGCATCGAGTGTCAGATCATGGACTGGGCAGATGACACCGCTTACTCGCTCAATGACATCGCGGACGGCATCCACGCGGGATTCGTCAATGTGACCAGATTGGAACGCTGGGCAGAAGAGCAGACGCTCTCAGAAGCCGACAGCAACGATGTGGCCTTCCTGAGCAAGGCCATGCGTGAGAACCGAGTCGAGGGGCGTCTGAACCGCCTTATTGGCGAGTGCATCCGTGCGACGAAACTGATTCCTGCCGCGAACTTTCTCAGCCAGAGCACGCGGCGGTATCAGTTCGCGCTCGAGATTGATCCCGTGCAGCGCCGCCGTGCGGATCTGCATAAAAAAATCGCGCTCGACCTCGTCTTCCTCAGCCCGCAGCTCCAGCAGCTCGACCACAAGGCCGACTTCATCCTCAAGCGCGTGTTTGAGGTGCTGCACGAACGCTACATCGAGCCTGCGCAGCCAAAAGGGCTGCATCTCATGCCAGCTTCGATCGAAAAGGAGATTCAGGCTGCAGCGGATGCCGCCACGCGCGCACGTCTGGTCTGCGATTGGATCGCCAACATGACCGATCACTTCGCCTTCCGCACCTACCGCCGCCTGTTCGACGCCGACTTCGGCTCGATCACGGATTTTGTGTGATCGGTGTTAAAACAAAAACGCCGCCCCATCGTGGAGCGGCGTTTTACGAAAGTGAGGCAAGTTGGAAACTCGCGCTCCGTCACAGCGTCGCGATGCGGCGGCAGACTTCCTCGACGTTCGCGCGGCTGTTGAAGGCGCTGATGCGGAAGTAGCCTTCGCCAGCGCTGCCGAAGCCGCTGCCGGGGGTGATGACCACGTTCGCCTCGTTGAGCATCTTGTCGAACATCTGCCAGCTCGTGACACCATTCGGGCAGCCGACCCAGACGTAGGGCGCGTTCACGCCACCGAAAACGTTGAGACCGGCCTTCTTGCAGGCTTCGACGAGCAGCGCGGCATTGCCCATGTAGTGCTCAATGAGCGCGGAGACCTGCGCCTTGCCTTCGGGGCTGTAAACGGCCTCCGCACCGCGTTGGACGATGTAGCTGACGCCGTTGAACTTCGTGCTGTGACGGCGGCTCCAGAGCGGATGAATGGCCTGCTGCGTGCCGTCCTTCTTCTTGCCCATGAGGCCCTCCGGAATGATCACGATGGCGCAGCGCACACCAGTGAATCCGCCGTTCTTCGAGAAGCTCCTGAACTCGATCGCGCAATCACGCGCGCCTTCGATTTCGAAGATCGAACGCGGCACGGAAGCGTCCTGGATGAAGGCCTCGTAGGCGGCGTCGTAGAGGATGATCGTGCCGTTGGCGCGCGCGTATTTCACCCAGGCCTCAAGCTGCGCACGCGTGGCGGTCGCACCGGTCGGGTTGTTCGGGTAGCAGAGGTACACGAGATCGACGGGCTCGCTCGGGATCTCCGGCACGAAGCCGTTTTCGGGCGTGCATTTGAGGTAATGCAGGCCCGCGTAGGCACCGCTTTCATCGGCATCGCCGGTGTTGCCAGCCATGACGTTCGTATCGACGTAAACGGGATACACCGGGTCGGTGATCGCGATCTTGTTCCCCGCGCCGAAGATGTCGAGGATGTTGCCGGTGTCGCACTTGCTGCCGTCGGAGATGAAGATCTCGTCGGCTTCGATCTGGATGCCGCGCGCCTTGAAGTCGTTCTCGGCGATGGCGTTGCGCAGGAAGTCGTAACCCTGCTCCGGGCCATAGCCGCGGAAGCTGTTGCGGTCGCCCATTTCATCGACGGCCTTGTGCATCGCCGTACGAACGGCATCAGGCAGCGCCTCGGTCACATCGCCGATGCCGCAGCGGATCAGGCGCTTCGCGGCGTCAGGATTGGCCTCCGTGAAGGCTTTCACGCGGCGGGCGATTTCAGGGAAGAGGTAGCCGGCTTTGAGCTTGCTGTAGTTTTCGTTGATGTAGGCCATGGCGTTGGAAAAGGACCGCAATTGTGGCGAGTCGTGACAGGGATGCAAGAAGGGGCTGCTCGTCGGAATGGAGCCAACCACGGAATACGCGGAAAGAACCTGACGTATTATCCCATCATGCGTTTCCTCCGATTCCTTTTCCTTCCGTGTATTCTGTGTATTCCGTGGTTGTCCGTTTCGGGGCTCGATTTTCCCACGACACCGCCCGTGGAGGCAAAAGACGCCGCAAAGACCTTCCACATCCTCGATGGCTTCGAGCTGCAGCTCATCGCCGCCGAACCGCTCGTCACCGATCCGGTGGCGATGACGTATGACGCCGACGGCCGCGCTTATGTGTGCGAGATGAACGACTACCCCTACACGGACAAGGAGCAGCACAAACACGCGCAGGAAAACCCCACCGATCAGGCCATCGGCAAGGTGCGCCTGCTCACCGATACGGATGGTGATGGCATCTTCGACAAGGCCAGCGTCTTTGCCGACGGCCTCTCCTGGCCCACGGGTGCCGCGTGCTGGAAAGGCGGCATCTTCGTCACCGCCACGCCCGATGTCTGGTATTTGAAGGACACGACAGGCGATGGCGTGGCCGATGTGCGGCAGAAGGTCTTCACCGGCTTCAAAAAGCTCAACGTGCAGGCCGTGATGAACAATCCCATCTGGGGCCTCGACCACCGCATCTATGTCGCCGGTGGCAGCAACGGCGGCGAAATCCAACGCGTGCCTGGCAGCGAGACCGTCATGCCGTTGCCGCAGGATTTCAAACCACTGCCCATCAAGCGCAACGACTTCAGCTTCGATCCCAGCACCGGCGATGTGCGCCTCGAAAGCGGCGGCGCACGTTTCGGCAATACCTTCGACGACTGGGGCAACCGCTTCCTCTGCAACATCCGCAATCCCTGCCAGCACGTCGTCCTGCCGTATCGCTACCTCGCGCGGAATCCGTATCTCGTCGTCCCCAGTGCCCTCAACGACTGCGCCGAGGCCGGCGACCAGCTCCCCGTCTATCGCACCAGCCCGCCGGAACCCTGGCGCGAGTTCCGTGCGAAACGCTGGGTGCAGGAAGGCAGCACACTGCCGAACAGCGAGCTCGTCGGCACCGGTGTCGTCACCTCCTCCAGCGGCATCACCGTCTATCGCGGCGACGCGTATCCGCCCGAGTATCGCGACTTCGCCTTCGTCGCCGATGTCGCGGGCAATCTCTTCTACCGCATGCAGCTCGTCCCCGACGGCGTCACCTTCAAAGCCGTGCAGGTCGATGGCACGGAAAACTTCTGCACCAGCGACGACCTCTGGTTCCGCCCCGTGAACTTCACCAACGCCCCCGACGGCTGCCTCCACGTCTGCGACATGTATCGCGAAGTCATTGAGCACCCCTGGAGCATCCCGGATGACATTCACGCGGCGGTCGATCTGCTTCGCGGCCGCGACAAAGGCCGCATCTGGCGGCTCGCTCCCCGTATTGTAGTCCCGGCTTTAGCCGGTTCTGAAACAGCACCGGCTAAAGCCGGGACTACAATACGAGTTGCCCCAAAGCTCAGCGCCGCGAGCACCACCGAACTCGTCACCCTCCTTGATCATCCGAATGCGTGGCACCGCGAAACCGCACAGCGATTGCTGTTTGAGCGGCAGAACAAAGCCGTCGTGGAGCCGCTGCGGACGCTGGTGAAGAGCGCGAGAACTCCGCAAGGTGCAATCGGTGCGCTCTGGTCGATGTCTAAACTGACAGGCCTTCTTAATCTTCCCTATTCTTCTGCCAACAACATCCAACAAGTGGGCTTCGAAGTATTGCGCGATGCTTTGGACGGAGTTGATCAACATTTGGCGGCTCAGGCTGCTTGTATTGCCAGTGAACCGCCCCTCGGTCTATCTGATGTTCAACGCGGCATTCTCGATTCCATCAGGCAGCATCTCCTCGTGAAGCATCCGCAACTGACAGCGGCTGCCCTGGCGCTTGAAACGGCTCCATCTGACATTGTTGTGAAACAGTCACGGCAGTTGCTTAACATTGCCGAACGCGACAGATGGCTGGAGCCTCTGGTCGTCAATGCCTGTGTCCGAGCCGGGCTGACTCACATAGCAACCGTGGCGTTCGACCCACGAGACGAAACAAGCAAAACCCGGTTCCGTTTATTCCCGGTCTTGGTCGAAGTCGCAGCTGGTTCTATGGATATGAAAATTGTGAATGAAGCATTCGAGCTGCCTGCGACTTTGGAGGGGATTGAGAAAAGCCAGTCTGATTATCCCATCACTCCACATGGCCTTGTTCAAGCCGCCGCGTTAGCCGTCTCAAAGGGTGCCATGAAGCGAGGACGCAAACTGTCAGATGTGGCTGTTCGGACGCAGTGCCTCATATGGTGGCAGAATCGAATCGCGACGGTTGTAGCAATGCTGGCTGATACTTCCACAGCTCTCGGCCGACAGGATATAGAATTGATTGCACTCATGCCTGTGACGAAGGCAAGTTCAATCTTGATTCGCGCGCTCGCGCCGAACCAAGCCGCCGAACTCCAACTCGCCGCTCTCGATGCCCTCGGCACTTATCGCGAACCCGCCGTCGCCGACATTCTCATCGATTCCTGGCCCAAGCTCACCCCACAACTCCGCGACAAGGCCACCACCCTCCTACTCTCCCGCACTGACCGCATCGCAAGACTGCTGGATGCCATCGAGGCAAAAAAAATCCTGCCTGCGCAACTCAGCGTCGCCGCCAAGTCCACGCTGGGGCGTCAGAAGACACCCGCGCTGGCGGAGCGGATCGCGAAACTCATCGGCGATGGTGGTTCTTCGAATCGCAAGGAGGTGATTGATCGGTATGCGGTGGCGATGGGGATCAAGGAGCGACGGCTTCCAGCCGTCGATGATGGCAAGATGCCATCACTCCTTGCCGGAAACGCCACGCGTGGCGCGAAAGTCTATGAAACGGCCTGCATGGTCTGCCACCGGCATCTGGATCGTGGCAACGACGTGGGGCCGAATCTCGGCACGATCAAGGCGTGGCCGGCGGAGCAGATCCTCACGAACGTGCTGGACCCGAATCGCGAGGTGTCGCCGAACTTTGCGCTTTACATCGTCGAAACGAACGACGGTCGCACGCTCTCCGGCCTCATCGCCAGCGAGACGGCGGGCAATCTGACCATGAAACGCGCCGATGGTGGCACGGACACGGCTTTACGCAGCGAGATCAAGTCCCTCACCAGCCCCGGCATCTCGCTCATGCCCGAGGGGCTCGAAGCCGCGATCACGCCGCAGCAGATGGCGGACTTGATCGCTTATTTGAAGGCCCCGTGAACCGGGAGCGCGAGTTTTTAACTCGCCTGACATTCCTGTGGCGTTCGCTCCCCCAGGAACAAGCGATACCCCTTGCGCAGACGAATGCGAAAAAAGGCGAGTGGTCTGCGACACACTCGCGCTCCGCCATTCACGCCACGATCGGCGTAATCACCTCGCCATAGACATCCGTGAGTCGAAAATCGCGGCCAGCGTAGCGATACGTCAGCTCTTCATGGTTGAGACCCATGAGATGCAGGATCGTGGCATGTAGGTCATGCACACTCGTGGGATTCTCCTGCGCGGCGAAGCCGAACTCATCGGTGCTGCCATGAATCGTGCCGCCTTTGATGCCGCCACCGGCCATCCAGACGGTGAAGCCGTAGTGATTGTGATCACGGCCAAGCTTGGACTTGCCGCCCGCGAGTTCCACCGTCGGCGTGCGGCCAAATTCACCGCCCCAGATGACGAGCGTGTCTTCCAGCATGCCACGCTGCTTCAGGTCGGCCAGCAGTGCGGCGATGGGCTGATCAATTTGTGCGGCGAGCTTGCGGTGATTTGTCTCGATGTTGTCGTGATTGTCCCAGGGCTGCCCCGCGCCGTGCCAGAGCTGCACCATGCGCACTCCGCGCTCCAGCAAACGACGCGCGATGAGCGTCTGTCTGCCATGCACGCCGTCGCCATACAGCTCGCGCATGTGCTGCGGCTCCTGGGTCACATCAAACGCATCCGCCGCCTCGATCTGCATGCGAAAGGCCAGTTCGAAGCTCTGAATGCGCGCCTCCAGCCGTGGATCGCTGCGCTCGGCACGATGCGCGGCATTGATGTGGCGCAGAAGCTCAAGCTGGCGAAGCTGCACGCGCGTGTCGGCATGCGGACTGCGGATGTTTTCGATCAAACGATCCACCACCTCATGTTTGGAATCGACATACGTCCCCTGAAACGCGCCGGGCAAAAACGCCGACTGCCAGTTCTCCGCGCTCTTGATCGGCATGCCGCCGGGACACATGGCGATGAAGCCCGGCAGGTTCTCATTCGCGCTGCCGAGGCCGTAGGTCAGCCACGCGCCCATGCTGGGACGAGCCTGGATGGAATCACCACAGTTCATGAGCATGAGAGACGGCTCATGATTCGGCACTTGCGCCTGCATGGAGCGAATCACCGCGATGTCGTCGATGTGCGCCGCCGTTTTGGCAAACAACTCGCTCACCTCGATTCCGCTCTGGCCGTAACGCTGAAACTTGAACGGCGAGGCAAATGCAGCGCCTGTCTTCCGCTCCGTGATGCGATGACTTGGTACCGGTTTGCCATCGTAACGCGCCAATGCCGGCTTCGGATCAAACGTATCGATATGCGACGGCCCGCCATTGAGGAAAAAGTGAATCACCCGTTTCGCCTTCGGTGCGAAGTGCGGCTTCGCCGCCTGCAAATCCGCGAGTCCAAGCGCGGCCATTCCCATACCGGAGCGGCGCAGAAAATCACGGCGTGTGAGAGGCATCGTCATATCAATCGACAAACATGAACTCGTTCGAGAGCATCAAGACCTGGACGAGCTGCTCCCAGGCAGTCAGCGGAGTCTTGGGTTGTGCGGAGAAGTCTTTTTCGGCGTTCCAAATGATGCTGGCGGTGTCACCGCCGGAGCCGGTGGCGTTGGTGGATGGCATGATCTGGTGCGACCAGAGAAACTGATCGCTGTTCAGGCCGTCGGCGATATCCACGATGAAATCGAGCGTGTCGCCGGATTGGAAGACGATGGCGGCAAGACTGAGGTCGGTTTTGGTGCCGAGGAGCTTGGTGTCGCGCAGTTTGCCGAGCTTGGAATGACTCATGAAGCCACGGATACCGTCACCGACTGCGGGTTCATGGTTGAGGACGGATTGAATGTCGTAGGTGCCTGCAGCGGGCGCGCTCCAGCGGCGGATGACGGCATGCTGGCGGTCGTTGCCAGGATGACCGCCAGTGGCGGTGAGCTGCGCCCAGCCGAGTGCCTGGTTCGGCCAGTCTTCCGCGCCCTGCCACGCGCTGCCGGTGAAATGGGGCATAGGCGTGAAGGACTTCACCTTGCCCGTGCTTTCATCCCATTCGCCGTAACCATACTGCCAATCTGCGGCGTGATTGGACTCGGTGATGACGGGCGCTTGATCTTCACGGACGAATTGGAGTGCGAATTCGAGTTCCGTTGGTGTGGCACTGCGTTGGAAGAGCTTGGCGTAGATAAAACCCATTTTGTCTTTGACTGTCTTGATTGATGCGGTGTTTTTGACCAGCGCCTTGGCCTGCTGGACGATGAAGGGGTGATTCAGGCCGAATAATGCTTGCTGCGGCACGGTGGTCTCGGTGCGCTGGGGGATGGAGAGGTCGGGATTGGCGAAATCGAAGGTGGTCATGACGGCGGGCAGCTTTTCGCGATCCACGAGCGCGTAAAGAGTGCGGCGAGTGTTACTCGCTGCGAAGAGCGCCTCGGGACGACCGCCGATGCGCAGATTCAAGCGGCCCGCAGCGGCGAGCCAAGCATCACGCGCTTCTTCGAAGCTGAGGCGGTGTGGACTCATGCGGCTGAGCAGGATGTTGTCGGGATCGGTTTGTAGTTCGGGCTTTAGTCCGTCCGGACGGCCTGAAGGCCGAACTACGAGCGAAGAAGCCTGCTGATACGTCTCGGACAGCATGATGCGCCGGTGCATGGCTTTGATGCTCCAGCCGGAGGCGATGAAGCGCTGGGCGAGCCAGTCGAGCAGTTCCGGATGGCTGGGCGGGCTGCCCTGCTTGCCGAAATCGCTCGGCGTGCTGACGAGGCCGCGGCCAAAGTGATGCTGCCAGATGCGGTTCACCATGACGCGGGCAGTGAGAGAATTGCGCGGGTCGCTGATGGCCTGCGCGAGTTCGAGACGGCCGCTGCCTTTCACGAACGGCTGCTGCGGACCAAAGGCGCTCAGAAACTGGCGCGGGACGGAGTCACCCTTTGTGAGCGGATTGCCGCGCAGGAAGACACTCGGCGTACTGGAGAGAGCCCGATCGGTCAAAATGGTCGCGTGGGCAGGTGCGGCGGTGTTTTGGATGATGAAGCGGTCCACCTCAGCCTGCGACTTCCACAGCTCGGTGGTAACTCCATTGGGAAAGTACATCTCGTTGTTCGCGATGTGCTCGTCGGGCACAAAGGCGGGCGAATCGGGCTTGCGCAGCACTTCCTCGGTGATTTCGACACCAGGATTTTTTTCCAACCATGCCTTCCAGCGATGCACGATGAAGGGATTGATATCTTTGTCGTCGAGAAGCTGGCCGAAGACCTCTTCGGGATACTTTTCGAGTTCCTGCTGCGCGGCGATATAGTCAGCAGCTCGCTCCCGAGTGCGGGCCATCTGCTCCTCACGACGTTTGGTCATCAGATCACGATTCTTTTTTACCAACTCGGTCAGTTTGGTGTCCTCGCCGACTGCGCACGGCACCAGAGCCTCTGCGCTGCTCTGGAAGACGCCGTAGAGCGCGTAGTAGTCGCGCGTGGGGATGGGATCGAACTTGTGATCGTGGCAACGGGCGCAGGCGACGGTGAGGCCCAGTGTACCACGCGTAACCACATCAATGCGGTCGTCAATGATGTCGTGGGTGACGCCGAGAAAGCGCCGCCCGAGCGTGAGAAAACCCATCGCGGCCAGATCGGGCGAGTTTGGCGGCACCACCTGTTCGGCGGCGATTTGCAGGAGTAGAAAGCGGTCGTAGGGCATGTCGTCGTTCAAGGCGTGGACGACCCAATCGCGATACGGCGTGGCGTGAACCCAGTTTTTCTCCTCGCGGGCATAGACATAGCCTTTGGTGTCCGAATAACGCGCTACGTCGAGCCAGTGGCGTGCCCAGTGCTCGCCGTAGTGGGGTGAGGCGATGAGTGTGTCCACGAGCCGGGCGTAGGCGGTGTCAGACAAGTCTGGCGTGTCTGACAGGTCTGACGGCGGCAGGCCGGTGAGATCAAAACTGGCGCGGCGGGCCAACGTGCGTGCGTCAGCGCGCGGTGCTGGCGGCAAACCCTGTTCAGCGAGCTTTTGGCGGATGTATTCGTCGATGCTGCCACCCTTGCCGGGTTTGAGCGGCTGAAAGGCCCAGTGCTCCGCCGAGACGACGCTCGAGGAGAGGACTAAGACACCAAACTGGAGAAATCGGCAAAGCACGACGGTGAGCAGTACGCCCCATGCCCGCCTGATCCTTCCCTTGCGTGGATTTGGGCGAACAGCGCATCGACAGCGGCGGTTTGCCCGTTTATCTCGGAACATGTTCACAGGTCTTGTTGAATCCACCGGGAAAGTTCTGGCGCTGGAGCCGCGCGGCGAGAGCGCACGACTGACGTTGGATGTCGGTGCGATGGCGGCGGAACTGGCAGATGGTGAGAGCGTGGCGGTGAACGGCTGCTGCCTGACGGTGACGGAGAAAAACGCGGCGGCGCAAACAGCGTGCTTTGATCTGCTGATGCAAACCTTGCAGGTCACGAGCCTGGGCGAGCTGCAAACCGGGTCACTGGTCAATTTGGAGCGGGCGATGGCGATAGGAGCACGGTTTGGTGGGCATTTTGTCCAAGGGCATGTGGATACGACGGTGAAGGTGCTGGACTGGAGCGAGCACGGACAGGATCACCGGCTGGAGGTGGAGATTCCGGCCGAGCAGCGCGGGTTGATCATTCCGAAAGGCTCGATCTGTCTCGATGGCATCTCATTGACCGCAGCGGAGGTGACGGAAAGCACGGTGGTGTGCTGGATCATCCCGCACACGTTTCAACTGACGAATCTGCACACCAAGAAGCCCGGCGATCGGCTGAACGTGGAGTTCGACATGCTGGGCAAATACGTGCGCGAACTGATGCGGGCGATGAAGTGAGCGTCCACGAGTTCGGACAGACCGTTACCACTCCGATGCCTGTTCTCGAAGTCCAGTCTCTAACCAAAAGCTACGCTGCGCGCCCGATCCTGCGTGGCGTGTCGTTTAATCTGAATCAAGGCGAGCGTGTGGCGCTGCTGGGACCTTCGGGTAGCGGCAAGACGACGGTGTTGAACTGTGTGGGTGGTGTGGATCGTGCGGACAGCGGCAACGTGACGATCGCGGGCAGTGTGCTCGGTTATTTGAGCGCGGACGGACTCGCGCAACTGCGGCGCAGGCACATCGGCACGGTGTTTCAGTTTTATCATCTGCTGCCGACACTGAGTGCGGCGGAGAATATCGAACTGCCGCTGCAACTGCTCGGTGTGGCGACGAGCGAGCGTGAAACGCGGGTGCGGGAACTGCTGGAGCGCGTGGGCATCGCGCATCGGGCGGCGGCGCTGCCGGGGCAACTTTCGGGCGGGGAGATGCAGCGGGTGGCGATCGCGCGTGCGGTGGTGCATCGGCCCACCTTGATTTTGGCGGATGAGCCGACGGGCAGTCTCGATACGACCACCGGAGCGCAGGTGCTCGATCTGCTGGCGGAGATCGTGCAGGAAACGCAGGCGGCGCTGCTGCTGGTGACGCACAGCCCGGAAGCGGTAAAGCACTGCGAACGTGTGTTGCGCATGCAGGACGGCGAGATCGTCGAAGGCGCATGAGCACGGTGCTGCTCATCCTGCGGCGCTGTGCTTTGCGGCACTGGCGGCTCGCTTTGATGCAGCAACTGGCACTAATGATGATCCTGGCGCTGGGATCGAGCGTGTATCTCGCCGTGCGACTGGCGAGCAATGCGGCGCTGTCGGGCTTCGAGACCTTCACGGATGGCATCACGCGGCAACCGGACTGGACGGTGCAGGCGGTGGCGGGATCGCTAAAGGAAGCCGATCTGCGCGAGATGCGATCGTTGCTGGGACCGCGACCAGTGAGTTTGCTGCCGGTGGTGGAGGAAACGGTGACGCCTGCGCTTGATACGGGGAATGGCGAGATCGGATCACGTGCGACGTGGCGGCTGCTGGGCGTGGATTTTGTGGCGCTGCTGAATCTGCGCGGTGAAGCGCCGGCGGGATTGGGTGCGAACATGCAGGCGGTGCGGGCGGGCGTTTATGTGAGTCCGAAGCTTGGCGTGAAGGAGGGCGAGGAACTGCGCTTGATCGTGGATGATCGGGTGATCACGCTGAAGGTGGCGGGTGTGGTGCCGGAGACGCCGGGCGTGCCGAGTTTGCCTGCGCACCTGCTGCTGATGGATTTGCCGGAGGCGCAGGTGGTTTTGCAGCGCGGTGATCGCGTGGATCGAGTCGAGGTGCTGGCGCAGGACAGCGCGGTGTTTCCGCATCTGCGTGTAGAGACGGGCGAGCTGCTCAAATCGCGATGGCAGGTGATGGGCGGCACAGATCGGCGACAACTGGCAGGCACGATGACGCAGGCGTTTCGGCTCAATCTGACGATTCTCTCGCTGCTGGCGTTGCTAGTGGGTGGCTATCTCATTTTTCAGGCGCTGGACGGCGTGGTGCTGCGGCGGCGGGATGAGATCGGTATTTTGAAATCGCTCGGCGTGACGGATCGAGCGATTCAAATCGCGTTTCTGATCGAAGCGGGACTGCTCGGGCTTTGCGGTGGTGTTTTGGGCGTGCTGCTCGGCTGGATCGGTGCGCAAGCTGCGGTGGGCGGTGTGACAAAGACGATGAACGCGCTGTATGGCGCGACGAGCGCGCAACAAGCGGCGCTGAGTGCGCGCGAAGCGCTGCTGGCGCTGTCGATTTCAATTCTGGCGAGTTTGATCGCCGCATGGTGGCCGGCACGCATGGCGGCGCGGACTCCACCTGCGCACATGCTGGGGCGGCATGCGACGCCGTTTGAAGGCGGAACCGTTTGGCGCGTGGAGTGGATCGGCTGGGTGATGATGCTGGCGGCGCTTTTGCTCGCGCAACTGCCGGTGCTGCGATTCACGAGCGGCACACGATTGCCGCTGGCGGGTTATGCGGCGGCGTTGCTGTGGCTGGTGGGTGCCGGCTTGGCAGCGGGTGCAGTTTTGCGGGTCATTGCGAGGAATAAGGCGGTTTCAGCGGTGTGGCGCATCGCGCTTTCCCATCTGCGGCGACCGACGGTGCGGCATCGCTTCGCGGTGGCGGCTCTCGCAAGCGCCGTGACGATGACGACGGGCATGGCGGTGATGGTGGCGAGTTTTGACCACACGATGCGCGGCTGGATCGACCGCACGATGAAGGCGGATATTTATGTGAGCAGCGCGGGGGCGCAAAGTGCGTCCTCGACCCATATGATTTCGCCGAAGACGGTGACGGAACTCGGAAACGAGCCGGAGGTGGCGGAGCTGGGCTTTGTGCAGGCGAAGATGCTGATGTGGAATGGAGGAGAGGTGTTGATTCTCGGCACGGACCCTGTGTTTGCGAACAAGCACGATCTGTATTCGTGGGCGGAGGCACCGAAGCGCGAGGAATGGTGGAAAGCGGACGATGGCATCACACCGGTGATCACGAGCGAAAGCTGGAGCGAACGGTTCGGCACGCGGGTGGGCGATGTGATTGAGCTGGCAGGTCACCAAATGCGCGTGGCGGCGGTGAACGCGGAGTATGGCAATGAGCGTGGGTCGCTGACACTGCCCGCAGCCGTTTTTCGCGCATGGTTTGAGACGGACGCGTCGTGGCGTGTGGCGTTGATGCTAAAACCAGGCGCGGATGCGGAGACGGTGCGAAATCGCATCGAGGTGAAGCAGCCTGGATTGAGTGTGTTTACGAATGCGCATTTGCGGCGTGAGGCGCTGCGCATTTTCCGCCAAACATTTTCAGTGACGCATGCGCTGGAGGTCATCGGCGTGATCGTGGCTGTGGCCGGACTAGGACTGGCGCTGACGAGTCTGTTGCTGGAAAGGCGGACGGTTTTGGCGACGCTGCGCTCGCTGGGTATGACACGTGGTGAGATCGCGAAGGCCGCCGCACTGGAAGGCCTCGGTGTGGCCTGCGCGGGTGCGTTCACGGGCATCGCGGCCGGTTTGTGGCTGGCCTGGCTGCTAGTGTACCGCATCAACAAGCAGTGCTTTGGCTGGACGCTGCAATTTCACGCGGTGTGGTGGCATCTGGCGGTGCTGGGAATGGCGGTGATCGCCGTTGGCATGCTGGTGGCAGCAGCAGTCGGACGGTGGGCGGCGATGCTGCCGCCGGAACACTCGGAGGAATGACATGAAGCACTCTATTTTACTTCTTTTGATTCTGACCACGTGGCTGCAAGCACAGACGACGGCAGATGGCTTTTCGCTGCCGCAAGCAGGGCGGGTGTTTGCTTTCCCACGCGATCATGGCAGCCATCCTGAGTTCCGCACGGAGTGGTGGTATGTGACCGGGCATCTGGATGGCAACGATGGGCACCGTTTTGGATTTCAGGTGACTTTTTTCCGTCAGGCGCGGCGTGAGGACGGGAAGACGCTGCAACTGCATCTGGCGCATGCGGCGCTGCTGGATGCGCAGACTGGGCGGTTTGTACACGAGGAGCGATTGAATCGCGAAGGATGGGATGCCGCGTCATCCGAAACGACGCTGGCGGTGCGGAACGGGAACTGGTCGTTGAAGTTGGATGAGGCGACGCAGCTTTTGCACATCGCAGCGACGGTGAAAGGCGAAGTGTTGCTTCAACTCGAACTGGAGGCATTGAAGCCACTGGTGGTGTTCGGGAAGGATGGCGTGTCGCGCAAAGGTGCATCCGAATCGGCAGCGAGTCATTACCTGACGTGGCCGCGATTGAAAGCGACCGGCAGCGTCAAGCTGGGCGCGACGGAACATGCAGTGACTGGCGAGGCGTGGATGGACCATGAGTTCAGCAGCAGCCAGCTTGATAAAGGGCAGGTCGGCTGGGATTGGGCGGCCATTCAGCTGAAAGATGGCCGCGAGATCATGGTGTATCGCATGCGACGACAGGATGGCACGCTGGACGCGGCCTCGACGCTGGCGGTGATCGAACGGGACGGGAAAGTGCGGCATCTCGCGAGTGATGCGTTCACATGGGAAGTGCTGGGGACCTGGAAAAGCCCACGCAATGGCGCTGAGTATCCGATTCGCGTGAGGATTCGATTTGAGGACAACACGTTCGAACTGAAGCCGCTGAAGGCGGATCAGGAACAGGATGGCGGCATCACTCGGCTGCCATACTGGGAGGGCGCATGTGATGTGATCAATTCAGGTGGACAGGCTGTAGGCCGGGCTTTTTTGGAGCTGGCTGGATATGCCGGAGATTTGGCCGGGCATCTTTCGCCGGAGAAGTAAGGCTTTTCCAGAGCCGGCTGAAGCCGGAACTACGAACTCAAAATTCATGAGTACTTCACGTCCTTGCGCGGCTCCATCTCGAAGGCGGTGGATTCCTGCTCGGAGATGTTCGGCTTGAGGACCTCTTCGCGGAATTTGAAGTAGTGTGGGTCGTCCTGGCAGATGGCGAGCTTGTCCATGCTCTCGACCTCGAGATAGACGAACCATGGCCAGGGGTCGGAAGGGTTGACGCGCTTGCCGGTTTTGACGGTGAGCACCTCCGGCACGCGCAGGAGCATGATGCGCGTCTGCGACATCATGTGCTCCAGTTTTTCCTCCGTGACCTGGGGTTTGAGCTGAAACAGGCTGAGGTAGGCGATCATGGAAACAGAGAGGCGGTTCCTAACCTAGGATTTCCAGTCGAGAGCGCCCTTTTTCCAGGCATACACAAAGGCCACAAGCAGGATGGAGACAAAACCGGTGGCTACCGCAAGGATGGAGGGGCCGAAGGCGGCGAGGTAGTCCTTGTAGATGACGGCCCAGGGATAGAGGAAGACGACCTCGATGTCGAAGAGCACGAAGAGCATCGCGACAATGTAAAACTTCACGCTGAAACGCGGCTGGCTGTCACCGACGGGAAGCATGCCGCACTCGTAGGCGGAGTCCTTGATCGCGTTGCGTTTGGCGGATTTGCCAAGCAGCGCGGAGGCGATCAGCGTCACGACAGCAAAGCCACCGGCGATGACGATTTGGAGCAGGACGGGCAGGTAATTCTCAAACATGGGGGCAGGGAGTCGCGGGATGGGTAGCGAGAGGCGGGGCAGCGTCAAACTCTGTGAACAAAAAGGGCCGCCCTGCGGTGGCAGGGCGGCCCGGAAAAGCGCGTGCGTTTCAGCGTGCGGCAGCCGCAGCAGTGGTGCGGTCCACAACGGCAGCGGTGCGGGCGGCGATGGCGGCATTATGCGCGGCGCGCAGACCCTCAAGACCACGATAAGTCTTGGCCACCTTGGCGCAGAGACCACGCTGGACGAGGAGCTGTAGCTTCTCATAAGAGCGCAGGCGCAGCATTTCCTCACCGCCACTCACGGCGTTCTTCAGCTTGAGATTGTCATACACCAAACCGAACAAGGTATTGAACTCGTAGGTGTCAGGTTTGGACAGAACATTGACGAGTTCATCTGTGACATGGTCAGGGACTCGGCGGGAGAAACGTGTCTTGCGGGTCGTGGTGGTAGTAGCCATAGAGACCCGAAATCTAGCCCGTCTTGGGCTTCTTTGCGACGGTTTTGTGAGAATCGACAGATTTTTTCCTACGCCACTTGCGCAGTGATAGAAATTCTCGTGAGGAAGCGTAGGCCGCTGCCAGCGTTTTTAGCCGGACATGGACAAGCCTGTGTCAATGGCGACGGCGCACGGTTTTCAGGCCAACCAGAGCAGCTCAAACTACTTTGCCGCAATCTTGTAGAGCGCTTTTTTGGTGCGGATGAACAGCGCCCCATCGGCAGCGGCCGGAGACGCGGAAATGGCGTCAGGCAGTTGGTTTTGGCCGATCAGTTCAAACTTTTCTGCCGAGGCGCGGACTAGGAAGGTCTGGCCGCGATCGTTGGAGAACAAGAGTTTGTCACCCAGAACCAGCGGACCGGGGAGATGCTGGCCCTCCATGCGGTCCTCCCAGAGGTCTTTGCCAGATTTGGCGTCCACAGCGCTAACAATGCCACCACGGGTGGTCTGGAACAGGATACCGTTCACCAAGACGGGGGCGGACTCGCTGGCGTTGCGCTTCTCGCGGTCCCAGAGGACGTGGCTCTCAGTGATGTCACCGCTCATCTTGCCGTCGATGCGGACGCCGAGAGTATGGGCGCGTTCGGAGCCGGTGTTGAGAATCAGCAGTTCGCCGAGGCGCAGCGGGGGAATGGCGGCATTGAAGCCGCCGTGGCGGATGGTCCACAATTCCTTGCCAGTCTGGGCCTCGTAGCCAAAAGCGGCACGGGAGCCGATGGACACGAGCACTTCTTTGCCACCGATCTCAAAGACTGCGGGCGTATGGTAAGCCTTGCGCATGTCACCATCGCGGGTGGGATGGCCGTCTTTATCGAGATCGCCGTAATCGGTGGTGCGGGCGGTTTTCCAGACGGTTTTGCCGGTCTTTTTGTCCAGCGCGGTGACGAACTGCTCATTAATACCATCGTAGGTGAGGATGAGCAGGTCGCCATGGATGATCGGGGAAGAACCAGGGCCGCGATAGTGGCGCACGTTGATGTCGCGGCGCTCCCAGACTTTCTTGCCGGTCGCAGGATCAATGCGTGCCGTGCCATAGGTGCCGAAGTGGACGTAAAGAGCGTCTGCCTCCAGCACGGGTGACGGGGCGGCGTAGTTGTTGAGCGGATTGCCGAGAATCTCGGGATCAGCATTCTCGAACGCGAGGAGGTAATGCACGATCTTCCCGCTGTGACGGTCAATGCCGTACACATATTGCTGCTTGCCGTTGGTCGTGGCAGCGGTGAGCCAAAGCATGTCACCACCGATGACCGGCGTGGAGTGGCCTTCGCCTTCGAGTCCGACACGCCAGGCAATGTTTTTGCCAGAGTCGCCGTCCCACTCGAACGGTATCCGTGCGGCATCAGCCACAGGCACGATGCCATCCTGCGTAGGGCCGTTCTTGGCGGGCCAGAAGACAGGTGTTGTGGCCGGCTGGCCGTGAGAAACGGCGGCCAGCAGGGCGAGAATGAAGGCGGTGAGTGCGGAGGTGCGGATCATGGGCGTAAAGTTGACGGTGCGGCGTGGAAATTCTTTCGTGGGAGAAAAGAGCATGCATGGTTCGTGGCATCCAGCCGTATCCCTCGAAGATCATGAAAAAGCCCCTTCTCACCTGCCTTCTTCTCAGTCTCTGCCTTTCCTCCATGCAGGCTGAGGACAGCCTCAATGAGCAGCTCCGCCGTGCCGCTGAGAAACTGAAGAACGAATTCTCCAAGGTCAAAGACCAGGCCGAGGTCAAAGGTCGTGGATGGTTCAAGTCAACAAAAGAGCACCTGACCACCAGCCGCGAGGAGTATCTAAAAAAGGCCGGTGACGCGCTCTCACGGTGGAAGGCGGACATCGACGTGCTGAAGGAACAGGGCGGGCGTGATTACTTCAAAACACGCATCCAGGCCCTGGAGGAACACCACGCTTTTGCACTGAAGGAGATGGAAACGCTCAGCGGCATCGCCGAAGAGGCGCAGTTCCGCGCCCGGCAGAAGTCGTTCGACAAGACACTCTGGACGCTGGAGGCCGCCGTCGAGCAGGCGCAGGAAGAAGCTGGCTTGTAGGCACAACACGGGCGCAGACGCAGACAATTGCGGCATGGCATTGCCAGCCGACGGCTGTTATGCTGAAATCAATACAACACCGATCATTGCCATGAAAAAACTGCACCACCTCATCGCCGCCATCGACTTCACCCCATCCTGTAGCGTGGCACTGCTTGAGGCGGTGCGGCGCGCAAAGCTCGACGGCTCCGCCATCACCGCTGTGCATGTCATGGACGAGTTTCTCGCGCATGAGCTCAAACGTGCGCTGTCCACCGATCAGGCCACCATCCGCGCCGACTGGGTGGAGCGGTTGCAAAAATTCGTGGATCAAACTGAGGGCGACACCGGCACTGTGAATGTGGAAGTCCGCATCGGCCATCCCTACACCGAACTCGTGGAGGCCTGCCGCGCCCACAGCGCCGATCTGCTGGTCATGGGTGCCAAAGGCTCGAAGAACGAGCCACATCGCATCGGCGTGATCGCCGCGAAATGCGTGCGCAAGGCACCGATTGATGTCCTCGTCGTGCGACAAGACGCGCAGGGTCCGTTTCAGAAGATCGTCGCCTGCGTCGATTTTTCCGAAAACTCGGCCAAGGCCGTGCAATGCGCGCTGCATGTGGCGCAGCAGGATGGTGCCTCGCTTGACTGCCTGAATGTGTATCAAAGCGCCCTCGCCATGTCGCTCGACTACGGCGGCTTCGCCCCGTCCATGCCAGCGGCCATCGACCCCGAGACAGTAGCCAACTGGCGCAAAGATCTGGATGCCTTCCTCGCACCCCTGACCCGCGATGCCGGTGAGGTCAAAGTCACCGCCCTCATCAAAGAGCGCATCAACATCCGCGAAGCCATCCTGGATCACGTCAACGAAGTGCATGCCACGCTGGTTGTGCTGGGCACACGCGGGAAAACGGGTTTGCGCGAGCTGCTGATCGGCACCACGGCCGAAAAGATCGTGCAATCGGCCCATTGCTCGATCTTGGCGGTAAAACCCGACGGTTTCGTCACGGCGGCCGACTGACGGTCACAAAAACTCGGTCATCCCATCGTAGGCGTGGGAGACCTCGATGGGGCCGTGTCCGATCTCCTCCAGGATCTGCCGCGTGAGGTTGAGCTTGGTCTCAAGAAAAGCGTCATCGTGCAACGGGTCATGGTGGGTTACGGTCCAGCGGCGGATGCCGGCGAGTTTCATGAGCACGCAGGCATTGGGCACGGAACTGTGGCCCCAACCGACTTTCTGCGGGTATTCTTCCGCCGTGTACTGCGCCTCATGGATGAGCACATCCACGCCGGAGACGAACGCGATGATTTTTTCAAACGGACTCACTAGGCCATGATCCCGCGTGAGATCGTGTGGCGCACCGATGTACCCCTGTAGAAACTCATCGTCCGGCATCCATGCGAGTGAGCGTCCTGCCACCTCGATCTTGTAGCCGACGGTCGGGAGAGGATGATGGGCGAACTCCCAGGTGACCCTGGCGTCGCCGATCTCCACCGGCGTGTCGGGCAGCAGACAGAACCGCAGGTTTGAGCGCATATCCTCCATCTGCACCGGGAAATAATCGCGGTCGAGCTGGCCGCGAAAAATGGACTCGAGATCCTTGCCGAAGCCTTTGGAGCCATAGATCACCACTTCAAAGCCGGGAACGTAGGCAGGAACGAAGAAGGGAAAGCCCTGGATGTGGTCCCAGTGCGTGTGGGTGATGAACAGGTGCATCCTGCGGATCTTGCCGCTCATGATTTCGAGACCCAGGTCGCGGATGCCGCTGCCAGCGTCAAAGATGATCAGCTCATCACCGACGTGAAACGACAGGCACGAGGTGTTGCCGCCGTGCCGGTGAAAGCGCCCGCCGAGCGTCGGGGTGGAGCCGCGCGTGCCCCAGAGCTTGAAATGCGCGCGGCCGGTTTTGAGCGCGGGCACCCAGGCTTCCACGCGCGGCTGCTCCGGCGCAGCCACAGGCGGATGCAGACCGAGCACGTCCGCCACTTTGGAGACAAGCGCGTCGGCGTCCGAGGATTTGATGAAGTAGTCCACCGCGCCGAGCTGGGCGGCGACTTCACGCTCGGCTTTGAAGTCTTTCGCGCTGCAAACCACGACCGCCAGCCCACGGGTGCGCTCGTCGGCGCGGAGCTGCTTGAGCACTTCGATGCCGTCCAGTTTCGGCATCATGATGTCCAGCAGGAGCAGGTCAGGAACCTCGGCCAGGGCCATCCGCAGGCATTCCTCGCCATCACGGGCCACCTGGACCTCATAGCCGGCCTTTTCCAAGGCATGCACCATGCCCATGGCGATGACATTGACATCCTCGGCCAGGAGAATGCGAAATTTGCGAAAGGAATCAGGTGTGTTCATGGAAGTTGGGCGTTGGTGAGCAATCGCGCGACATCCACGCCGACCACGCACATGTCATCATCAAAGTCACCGGTGGCGGCGACCTTACGCACGCTGGTGTGCAGATCATCGAACAACTGCGGCGTGGGCAGTTCGGCGCGTTTGGCGACGGCGTCACGCAGCATTTCTTTGTCCAGAATGCTGCCGTCCGCGCGCTCGACTTCATACAGGCCGTCCGTGAACAGCATCACCATGTCCTGCGCCGCCACGGGACAGCGTAATTCTGCAAACACCGCCGTGTCGAAGATGCCCAGCGCAGGACCGGCCTCGGCATCTCCGAGCACCGGCTCGACCGCATGGGCCGAGCGCCGCACCAGCAACGCGGAAGGATGGCCAGCGCTCGCGGAACGCATTTCTCCCTGCTGGAGGTCCACCACCACATAAAAGGCCGTGGCAAACATCTGGGTGGGAGTCTGTTTGAGGATGACGCAGAGGCTGCGATTGATCTCGGTGAGGAACACTCCTGGCTCGGCGGCGATCGGCTTGAGCTCCTCCATCAGTCCGCGCAGGATGGAGGCGACCAAGGCAGCCCGTACCCCATGCCCCATCACATCGCACATCAGCACGGCGGCTTGGGTGTCCGAAAGCGCCCGGATGTCGAAAAAATCACCGCCCAGCTCGGTGGTGGTGGTGTAGCGATGGCAAAACTGCAAGGCGCTGCGCTCAGGCGATGAACGGGAGGGAAACACCGGATAATGCCGGGGAATGAAGGCGGCCTGGAGCTCGCGGGCCATCTCAAGGTCGGCCGCCATTTCGGCGTTTTTTTCGCGCAGCAGACCGGCCTGCGCCTCCAGCTTTGCCTTAGCCCGACTCAACTCGAGATTTTTCTGCACCGCCGTCTCATAAGTGGAGAGCAGCAGGTCGATGGAGTGCATGCGGCCGAGGTGAAGCTGGTACTTGCGACCGGCGAAAAAAATCTCCGTCACCGGCTTGTTCTGCGCGGCACGGCGCAGATGGAGATTGGCGAGCACATACTGGATGCGCGAGATCAGTAACTCCTCGTCGTAGGGTTTGACGATGAAATTGTCCGCGCCGCATTCAAGACCACGCAGGATGTCCTTCGGGTCGGAAAGCGAGGTGAGCAGGATGACGGACAGCTCTTTAAACCGAGGGTCATCCTTGATGCGCTGGCACAGCTCGTAGCCGTCCATCTCCGGCATATTGATGTCAGTGATGACCAGCGTGGGCACTTGCACAGCCAGCGCGGCCAGTGCCTCGCCACCATTGCGCGCAGCGACCACCCGGCAGCCGTGCCGTTCGAGCACATGCTGGAGCTTCAGCGTCTGCGTGGGACTGTCCTCGACAATGAGGATGTCCACGTCTTGCGTCGGAAAGTCAGGGAGAGCGTTCATCATGTGACGGGGGCAGGCCGGCGCGGTGCCTGAAGGACGAGTGATCGCAGCAATTCCGCGATGCGCAGGGGATTGCCCACATGCATCGCCGCGCCGAGGCGGATGGCTTCACCGGGCATGCCGTGGACGATGGAGCTCTCCGCGTCCTGGGCGATGGTCACCGCCCCGGCGGCACGCATCAGCCGCAATTCCTCCGCGCCATCACGTCCCATGCCGGTGAGCAGCACGCCCACGGCTTTGGCACCGAAATTCTGCGTAACGGAGCGGAAGAGAAACGAGACTGAGGGGCGCAGACCATGCTCAGCCGGTTCCTGAGAGCAGAAAAGACGGCCATTGCCCTCAACCCGCAACTGGCAGCCATCCGGCGCGACATAGGCAGTGCCAGCCTGGACCTCTTCACCATGCCGGGCGAGGCGCACCGGCATCCCCGTGGTAGTGTTGAGCCAATCCACCAGACCTTGCACAAAGCCGGCGCTGATGTGCTGTACGATGACGATGGGCAACGGAAAAGGCTTGGGCAGTCCCGCGAGCACCGTGTGCAGTACGGGTGGGCCACCAGTTGAGGCACCGATCACCACCAGCCGCGCCCCAGCACCACAGCCCGACAACGCCGGCACAGGCACCGTGCCGCGCGCTTCCATCCGCTGCTTCGTCCAGCGCCGCACCACGCGCACCTCGGCCATGGCTTTCACCGTGCTGATGAGTTTGAAGACGGCAGCCTCGTGGTTCGGATGCCTGACGCCAGGCGGTTTTTCGACCGCCGCGACGGCACCCGCCTCCAGCGCACGGAAAGTCTTCTCCACATCCACCGGATCAAAGCTGCCGCTGACGATGACAATGGGCAGCGGCTGCGTTTCCATGATCTTCCGGGTCGTTTCAAAGCCGTCCATGTCGGGCATGTGGATGTCCATCGTCACCACGTCGGGTTGCAGCCCCGCCAGCGCGGCGATGGCCTCCGCACCGCCATGCACACAGGCGACGACCTCAATGGCGGGGTCGGACTGCAGCAGTTGCGCGATGAAGGTCCGGCTCACCGCCGAATCGTCCACCACGAGCACTTTGATTTTGCGGGCAGGCATGGTCAGATGAATTTGCGGATTACCTCGAGCAGGTTGCCCTGGTCAAAACTGCCTTTCACAATGTAGGCGTTCGCGCCCGCATCAATGCCGCGTTCCTGATGCTCGCGCGTACTGAGCGCGGTGACGAGCACGACGGGGAGCTCCGCGAGCTTTTTGTCCGCGCGAATCCGGGTGGTGAGGTCGAAGCCGTCCATGCGCGGCATCTCCACGTCCGAGACCACGAGGTCGAAATCTTGGCTCTTCAGCGCGGTGAGCGCGTCCACGCCGTCGATTGCCGTGGTCACTTGATAGCCCGAAGATTCCAGAAGACGCCACCGCAAAAAGTCATTTGGCGATTTGCGGAGTTAGGCGAGGTGGGCTTGGCCCTTGGCGGGGAGGCTATGGATGTTGGCGGTGGCCCGGATTGTTCGGTGGATGCTGCACAGCACCACCT
>Ga0209702_10002773_pt1 | contig 29482 bp, 24 predicted proteins | sample FRY01_FD_187210 | JGI IMG/M metagenome (GOLD analysis project Ga0209702, IMG submission 187210) | Freshwater microbial communities from Lake Fryxell liftoff mats and glacier meltwater in Antarctica - FRY-01 (SPAdes) (version 2) | ecosystem: Environmental > Aquatic > Freshwater > Ice > Glacier... | reverse complement strand
TACCTCAAAGCGCAAGACATCAGTAGCGGTCTGTGCCCGCGCGATCCCGCCGAGTTGGCGCGGCGGCTGCAAGACCCCGAAGTCAGAGCAGGGATGAAACGCCGCGGCGGCACCGAAGCGCGAGTGGCGATCTTCAAGAACGTGTTCATGGGCAACCCAGCAGCAGGGCGTAGCTTGGAGGCGCGTGAACGCGCCTGCGGCTGGGCCGTGCTCACGCACAACCTGTGGGTGCTCGCGCGCCTGCCAAGAGACATCGCCGCCAAGCCAAAGAAAACCAAGCCGGAAAAGGCACAGTGGAGCAAAGAGAGAAAGGCTGAGCCGAGAGCAGCCGCCTGAGCATCTGCAAAAGATCAGCAGCTGGAGGAAAGAAACAAACCAAGAGGCGAAGCCATGCCCGCGAGAGGAGAGAAAAAGCGAAAAAAGACCGCCGCGACCATCAAAGAGCCGCGAAGAGGTCGTCAAGCAGCCAAGAGAAGGCCATCATGCCGCTCGAAAATCTCCGCAAGTTCGCGGAAAACGCCCCGATTGAAAAACGCCCGCCTTTGGGACAGACTCTAGTGAGCAGGCAGGAAGTGCGGCTCCGACCAGCAGGACGGCACCTCCCATTCATTGCGCGCGATCTTGCCGAGGGCGACGCAGTGGTAGCCATGATTTTTGAAGTGCGCGGGCAGAAATGTTTTGTCCTTCAGTTGGTCACGTACATCCGGGTTCGTCCAGATGTCGCGCGTGTCCGGCCGGCAACCACTGAGCATGCTGAAGCGTGACGACATGCAGATCGCCTCCTGAGAGTAGGCGCGCTCAAAAACCACCCCGCGCGAGGCTAGGCGGTCAAGGCTCGGAGAAACCACATGCCCGGCACCGTAACACCCGAGTTCCGGCCGCAAATCATCGGCCATGATGAAGATGACGTTCGGCTTTGCTGAAGCCGCGAGCGATTGGCCGCAAAAGAGCGAGAGGAATGCCAACAGCCGGTGTGGAGTGAGTGCAAAGTTCATGAGTTGGCTGAAGGGGGTTTGCATGAGTGGCGGTGGATCAAGGCTTATTGATTTTTACAGCGGACATCTCAATCGAATCCACATCATCAAGCTTCACCTTCAACACTTCGGTGATGTTTTTCTTGTTCGAGAAAGCGATGAAGAGGCTGCCTGCGTGCTCAATGACGTGCGGATACTGAAAGGTGGTGGCCCTCGGAGACGGGATGTCGAGCCGCGCCATGCGGGTGAACGTGACGCCGTCATCGGAGATCGCGAGATGCATTTCCCGGCGGCCAATCTTCGAGTTCGCATTCGAGACGAGCACGCGATAGCCGCGACTGGTCTTCAATGTGAAGAGTTTGCTCGTCGCGTTTGGATAGTTCGTGATCACGGGCGCGCTCCAGGTCTGACCGTGATCGGCGGAGACGGAACGAAACAACATGCCGGAGCCGCCGTTATCGCGAATGGCGGCGATGAGCGTGCCGTCCGACTGCTCCCAGCTCACAGGCTCGTCCGGGCTGAACTTGCTCGTGCGCACGGCCTGCAATCGGTCCACCACGGGAACGACGCGCCAGTCATTCAATGCCTTCACGCCGCCGAAAAGCATGGTCACATTGAAGCGCGCATCGCGCCGCGTGACCATCCACTCACCGGTCGAGAGCATCTGCGGCGAGAAGTTGTTGATGGCATCCTGATGCAACACGCCTTTCTCGCTCCATGATTGGCTTTCCCGGTTCCACGCGAAGGCAACGAGCTTCAGATCCTTGTCCACACCGAATGCGCCGTGCCCCTTGTAACTGGCGGCCAGTCCCAGCAACTCGCCATTACGCAGCCAGAAGTCACGCGCGATATAGGCACGGCCCTCAGCAGGCATGCCGGTGAGATTTTTCGGTGCGCTCCAATGCAAACCATCGTCGCTGGTGGCATAGCGCACATGCTGCGTCGGGTAGTCCTCCACCACCGGCCCCGCGCTCCACATGCACCAGAATTTGCCGTCGTGATGCAGCAGGTAGTTGTGAAGCTGAAACTTCCACTGCTCATCAAACGGACAAAGGACCGCGTGCTCGCCTTTCAGCAATGGCAGCGCCGCGTAGTCGATCTTGCTCGCGTCTCCACCCGTGCCGGGGAGATTCAGCATTGGCGGTAGATCGGCGGCGAGCAATGGACTGGCGATGAGTGTGAACAGCAGGAGTGTTGTTTTCATAGGAGTGGATTCAAAAAGGAACGGCATCATGGGACCTCGCTGCGTTTGGCCCAGGCCTGCCAGGCGATACGGAGCTTCGCCACGATGGCTGGGTTTCGACCGCGAGATCGCGGGTCTCCGTGCGGTCTTTGACCATGTCGTAAAGCTCCCATTGTTTCGTGGAGACACCCCACACGATCTTCCACCGGCCCTGACGATAGGCGCGGCTGCAGTAGAGCTGCCAGCCGAGTTCACGCGGCTCCTTCACGCCTGCGCCCGTGAGGATGGGCATGAGGCTGCGGCCCTCCAGCGGGATTGTGTCATGACCGGCGAACTGCGGTGGATACGCCGCGCCGCTGATCTCGATAAACGTGGGCATGAGGTCCAAGACATGCGCCACATAGCGGGTGATGCAACCGGCTTTCACCTGTGCCGGCCAGCGCACGATCATCGGCGTGGAGATGCCGCCTTCATACGTCCATGTTTTATAGCGGCGAAAGGGTGATGACTGCGCCGTGGCCCAGCCGGGACCACCGAGGATGTAGGAATCCTGATCGCCGACGGGTTTTCCCGCGCGGTAGGCTTCATGCGCCGCGCTGGAGGAGCGGCTGGCGCAGACGCCGTTGTCGGAGAAAAAAATCACCAGCGTGTTGTCTTCCGCGCCGCTCTGCTTCACCGCGTCCAGCACGCGCCCGATGCCCTGGTCCATGCGATCCACCATGGCGGCATACACCTCCATCTTCGCTGCCTCCCAGCCCTGATCAACACCCGCCCACGCATCCGGCTCCACATCGTAGCGCTCCTTGCTGGTCTTCTTGTCGGGCGGCGGCAGCACACAATCTTTCTCAATGAGACCCAGCTCGATCAGCCGCCGATGACGCTGCTCTCTCAGTGCTTCGCAGCCTTGCTGATAGCGTCCACGATACTTCGCGATGTCCTCCGCACGCGCCTGCAACGGGTAATGCGGTGCCGTGTAGGCCAGATGTAAAAAGAACGGCTTCTTCTGCGACGTGGCCTGCTGGATCTGCGCCACGGCGTGATCGGTGAAGGCATCCGTGATGTAGTAGTCTGCAGGCACGTTTTTCACCGGCTCGGCATTGTGGACAAAGGGCAACGGCGGGCCGCTGTGCTTCATTCCCGGCGGATCGGGCCGATTGGGATCAAAGTAGTTCACCGCGCCGATCATCACGCCGTAATACTCCTGAAAACCGCGATCAATAGGCCGCGTGGGTTCGCCGCCTAGATGCCACTTTCCGCTCATCGTCGTCGTGTAGCCAGCGGCCTGTAGCACCTCCGCCGTCGTGACCATGCCATCGCGCCACATGGTCCTGCCGCCAAAGCGCGGATGCAGTCCCGTGAGCATCGAAGCGCGCGTGGCATTACACACCGCGCAGTTGTAAAACTGCGCGAAACACACGCCCTCACTCGCCAGCCGGTCGAGATTTGGCGTGTCGATCTCGCCGCCATAGCAGCCAAGATCCGAGAAGCCGAGATCATCCGCGACGATGAGCAGGATGTTCGGTCGCTCCGCCCTGCTGATCGTGACGAATAGGAGGATGAGGAGGAGCGACTTCATGGTGGACTCGGCCGAGACTCGAATCGGGTTGGGTGGCGACTATTTGCAAACGCCCCGTCAATGGCGCGATCTATCCGCCATTCGTCGGCAGTTGATGTCGAATCTTGAACCGGCATGAGGGGATCTTGATGCATCGCTTCGATTGCCAATCGAAGCTACTTCGCCTCCGGCGGCGTTAATTTGCAGGACTGCCATGACAAAAAGCGCCACTGACCGTTCTCCAGCCGCCAGACGGCGAGGAAGGCGAGCGTGGGATCGATCTCGCCGATGGGCGTGCCGATCTTGAATTTGGCGCGGCCTGTCATGAGTGCGATGCCGGGTGCCGGAAACGTGAAGTTCCGCTCTTCATAATCCACACTGAGATACTTCGTGGTGCCCTTGATTAGCGCGTCGATGAACGAGGCTTTGGTGTCCACCACGCCGGAAGAGTGGGCGTAACGAAGATCGTCGGAGAAGATGGCTTCGAGCTTGTCGCGGCTTGCGGATTTCATGGCCGGCAAACGGGCATCGTCGGCGGCTTGAACGGCGGCCAGAGGTTTCTCGTCGGCGAAGGCGGTTAAACTGACGAGGCAGATCAGGGTGGTGAGCAGTGTTTTCATGGCTTTGTAGATTCGAGTGGCAATCGAATCATGGGTCGGAAGGCTTCGATTGCCAATCGAAGCTACTTGGCATGCGCCAGCACGAAGTCGATCAGTTCTGGGCACTCGAAAAACGATGGGCCAACCTTGTGGCCTTCGCCGGGAATGATTCTCACTTGGATCGAACCGCCACCCGCTTCGTAGCGCTCTTTGAGCAGGCCAGTGTTCAACTCGTAGGGCACCACAACATCGGAGTCGCCATGCACGGCGAACATCGGCACCTTGCTCGCGATCAGGCTCTTCAAATTATCCACAGGGTTGAATTCGCTCAGTCTGGCGACGAGTTGGTCCTCGGGCATGGCGAAATCGGCGAGCGTCTGCGCCTTGGAGTTCCGCAGCGGCCAGCTTGCGAGATTGCACACGGGATAGATGCCCACCCATGCTTTCAGCTTGCCCGGATTTCGGAAAGCCCACGCGAGCGTCATCACGCCGCCTCGACTTTGGCCGAGCAGAATCGGCTTGGCGGAATAGCCGCGCTTCACCATCTCGTCATAGAACAGCGTGAACTTCGCCGTGCTGGCGGGTGAACCGCGCACTTCACCGAGATCGTATCCCGCGATGCTGATGCCCGCTTTCATCAGGGCTTCGAAATACATTTTCCGGCCAAAGAGCGAGACACCGTTCAAGGTCGGTGCATACCAGAGCCACTGCTTGCCTGCAGCGGGCTTGGGTGCGGCATAGAGGAAGGCTTTGCGCCCATCGACCTCGAATATCTCGGCTGTTTTCGGCAGGACGTCTTGAGCGGAGACCGGCAGTGCGAACAGCGATAAAAGGATGAGTCGTAGGCATGCGTTCATGAGTTTGTGTAGATTCGATTGGCAATCGAATCATGGGCCGGACGGCTTCGATTGCCAATCGAAGCTACGGCCACTGGCCGTCTGCCATGGGCTTCGTGGTGAGTTTGGCGGGATCAAGGACGACGTGCTTCACCTTCTGGCGCTTCCACGTGTAGGTGATGTGGACGAGGCCGTCGCTGGTTTGAATGATCGCGGGATAGCTGAATTCCTTCTTCGGTTCGTCTTCAAAGACCAGCGCTGCTTCCCAGGTCTTGCCGTCCTTGCTGACGGCGAGATTCAGCGGACTGCGACCGCGTGCGGTGTGGTTGTAGATGAGCAGATGGCGGCCATCGGCGAGCGTGACGGCATCGGTGCCGGAGTTGGGATTGGGTAAATCGGTCAGCGAAATCTCACCCCAGGTCTTTCCAGCGTCATCGGAAGTGATCTGGAAGACCTTCCCCTGCCGCGTGCGGCCCACGGCTTCCAGTTTGTCGCCACCGAGGAAGAGAATGCTCGGCTGAATGGCGCTGACGATAAATCCGTCATGCAGCAGTTCGGTGCGTGTCCATGTTTTGCCGAGGTCGGAGCTGCGCTCGAAGTAGATGGCCCAGGCGCTGGGCTTGGTGTCGGTTTCGTTGCTCGTGGGGCAAAGCAGGTCGCCGTTCGGGAGTTGCACGGGTTTGTTCTTGATCGGGCCATAAATGCCCTCGGGCAGCTTGTGCGCGGCAGACCAGGTTTTGCCGCCGTCATCGGATGTTTTGAGTTCGCCCCACCACAGGCGTGGGTCGGGGCCGACTTTGTAGAACAACATCAGCGGCGCGCCTTTCGGCTGAAACAGCACGGGATTCCATGTCGGGTGGCGCGTGCCGTCTGGCTGCACGCCGTTGCCAGTCTCAATGCTCTCCGTCCATTTTCCATCGACCAGACGCGACACCCAGATGCACACATCGGGATTCTTCTCCGCCGTGCCGCCGAACCATGCGGAGACCATGCCGGTGGGCGTTTCGACGATGGTGGTGGCATGAATCGACGGATACGGGCCGGTGTCGTAGATGAATTCGGTTTTCACGATGGGATCAGCTTGAGACAACCACGGAATACACAGAATACACGGAAGGATGAGGGAGAGTGGTTGCATGATTGGTCTGGGGATAAAATGGATTGGTTTCCGTGTATTCAGTGTATTCCGTGGTTAAAAATTCACAGGACGATGCGCTCGATTTCGATCAGCGGGTGGTGGCAGAAGTTGACCAGGAAGGCGAGCTTGAAGCCGGTGGCCTTGAGGTAGTTCTGAACTTGCGCACGATGCGCATCCGTCAGTTCTTTCACCGCCTTTAATTCGATGATGATCTTGTCGTAGCAGATGAAATCCGGGATGTATTCGGTCTTCAGTGGTGTTCCTTTGTAGTCGAGTTGCAGTCGTGGTTGAGAGATGGCCGGCAGGCCCGCCAGCCGGAACTCAAGCTCCAGACATTCCTGATAAACTGGCTCCAGAAAACCTGCGCCCTTGTTCCGATAGACCTCGAAAAGACACCCGCGAATGGCGAAGCTCTCTTCGGGATAGATCAATTTAGGATTCATGGGCGGAAAGGGAGGTGAAGAATTTACAACCACGGAATACACAGAATACACAGAAATAGAATCCGGAGCAGTTTTCCGTGTATTCAGTGTATTCCGTGGTTAAAAAATCAGGGAACCAAACCCAAGGTTGCGAGTCTTTCACGAATGATCGCACGCTCCGGCTCGCGGAAGCGATGGAACGGCTCGGCCATGTGGTCCTCGCAGATGCCGAGGAGCGACAGGCCGCACTTGATGCCTTTGATGATGGCCGATTTGTGCCTGCCGACGGTGTAAATGCTGCCGGCGAGTTGCATGACTTGCGCATGCAGTTCACGGGTGCGCTGCAAATCCTGCGCGGCCGCCGCCTGATACATCTCGACGTAGAGCTTGGGATGCAGATTGGCACCGCCATTGATGCCGCCATGGCCACCGAGCAGCACGGCCTCGGCGGTGAGTTCCTCCGGGCCGACGAGCACGCTCCAGTCAGTGCGCTGTTTCGCCACTTCGATCAGACGATGGAAATAAATCATGTCGCAGGAGCTGTCTTTGACACCGCAGACGCCTGGCAGGTCGAGAGCACGGCGCACGAGGTCGATTTCGAAGCTCACCTTCGTCAACCCGGGCATATTGTAGAGGAACAACGGCAGCGGCATCTCAGCGACGAGGTCCTGCACATATTCGAGCATCTCCGGCGGTGCGGCGGGGAAGTAATACGGCGGGGCGAGCACGACATGCGTCGCTCCGGCGTCAGCGCTGTGCTTGGCGAGGTTCACGCTCTCGGTGAACGCGGTGTCCGTGATGCCCACGAGCACCGGAATGCGTCCTGCCGTTTGTTTGCAGGTGCGCTCGATCAATTCGCGCCGCAGGCGATAGCTCAGGCTCGGCCCTTCGCCGGTGGTGCCAAGGATGAACAGGCCGGACACGCCGCCGCTGATGAGATACTCGATGAGTTTTTCCAGACCTGCGGTATCGAGAGTGTCGCGATCACGCAACGGAGTGACGAGAGGCGGGATGATGCCGCGAAGAGGTTGGGACATGCACTGAACCAACGGCGGCTCCCGGCAAACGCAAACCGAGTGTTCTGCCGATCCTTGGCACTCGCTTGACGATTCTTGACTGACTCGGCATGCTCTCCGCATGCCTGCCACCGACCACGCCGACTACTTTTCGACGCAGGTGATGCGCACCCGGCGCTTTTTCCTGCCAGACTGGCAGGAGCGCCAGCTCGATGCCGCGACGCTGGGCCTGGTGGGTGGCGGCTGTGAGTGGTGCGCACCGGATTTCATCGTGGATCGGCAGGATTTCCCCTTTCTGGCCTTCGAGTTCGTATCACGCGGTCACGGCAGCGTCACGCTGGCGAATCGAAAACACGAGATAGAGGCCGGGCACGCCTTCTTTTTCGACTCCAGCACGCCGCACGTCATCCGCAGCGCGGCAGACGAACCGCTGGTGAAGTATTTTTTCAATTTCACCGGCAAACGGGCGGTGCAATTGATGCTCGATCTTGATCTCTCGGCAGGCAGTGTTTTGCGCGTGGCGGACGCCTCACGCGTGGTTTCGCTGCTGGAGGAGGTGATTGATCATGCGCTGCGTGGCGGTCGTTTCGGCCTGCGGGCGTCTTGCGCGGCGCTGGAGCATGCCTTGGTGCTCTGCGCGGACAGCCGACAGTCAGTCACGACGAAAATCGACCCAGCTTACGCCACCTACTTGCGCTGCCGTGGCCATCTGCTGCGCAATTACCCGGTGTTGAGCAGCATCGAGCAGGCGGCGAAGGCCAGCCACGTCTCGGCAGCGTATTTCACCCGGTTATTTCAGCGCTACGACACCGAGACCCCGCTGGCCTGCCTCACACGGCTGAAACTGTCTCAAGCGGCGATCAAACTGCGTCAGCCGGACGCCCTGGTGAAAGCTGTGGCCGCCGAGCTCGGCTACAAATCCGCCGCGCATTTTTCCCGAGCTTTCAAGGCTTGGAGCGGAAGATCGCCTCGTGGTGCATGAGCATCTGGGCAGTTGCGGGCGAGCTGGCTGGGTGGCACCCATGCTGCAATGAGCATCACCGCCACCGTCATCAATGACACGATCAAGCTGCCCGAAGGCGTGCATCTGGAGGACCAGACGGAGGTCATCATCACGACCAAGAACATCTCTAGGCCAACGCTAGCGGCGAGGTTCAAAGATCTGACTGGAGCGGCGGGCAGTGGCATCGGCGATCTCGCGGACAACCATGAACACTATCTTTACGGACTTCCCAAGAGCCGGGCGTGATGACCGCGATCTTTGCAGATGCCTGGTTTTTCATCGCCTGGCTGGATCGTGATGATGCAAGGCATGACGAGGTGATGGCGTGGGTGGAAAACAGCCATGACTTCATCGTGACCACACGTTGGGTGCTTGCCGAGGTGGCAAACGCGCTCGGCGGCACCACCGTCAGGAGGAGGCGTCCGGTTTGCTGGCGCGAATCGAGGACGATCCTGCTTTCACCGTCGTTAAACCCAGTGATGAGGCTTATCAAAAGGGCGTGCGCCTCTACGCATCCCGTCCTGACAAGTATTGGTTGCTCACCGACTGTATTTCCTTCGTGGTCATTCATGAGCATAAAATCGCTGAGGCACTGACGGCGGACCACCATTTCGAGCAGACGGACTTCAGCCCCTGTTTGGATTTGGACGGTGATGAATTTACCGCGCCTGTCTTGAAATACGCCCAGGACTTTCCATACTCCGCCACCCTTTCCCCACCGCATGCTTTCCTTCCTCAAAATCCGCCATCTTGCCCTCGTCGAGGATGTCACCTGGGAACTGGCGGCGGGCCTCGTCGGGGTGACGGGGGAGACGGGGGCGGGGAAGTCCATCATCGTGGGTGCTTTGAAACTGATCCTGGGGGAGCGGGCGGATCGCTCATTGATTCGGAATGGGCAGGACGCCTGCACGGTGGAGGCGAGTTTTCATCTTGCGGACACGCGGGCGATTGATGCGGTACTTGAAGAGGCCGGATTGGAGCCGTGTGAGGATGGCGAGCTGCTGATCAAGCGCACGATCAGCACCAGCGGCGCGAATAAGCAGTTTGTGAACTGCTCGGCGGTGACGATTCAGGTGCTGAAGAGCCTCGGCGAGTTCTTGGTGGACCTGCACGGGCCGCATGATCATCAGTCGCTGAACTCGCGGGAGCGGCAGCTCGAGATGCTGGACAAGTTTGCTGGCATTGAGGAGCCGTTGGGCAAATACCAGGACGCTTGGCGGCAATGGCGTGCCGCAACGACGGAGCTGGATGAATTGGAGAACTCCGAACGTGCTAGCAGTCAGCAGATCGACATGCTGAAGTTTCAAGCGAGCGAAATCGCCGCCGCGAACCTCAAGGCAGGCGAGGAAGAGGAGATCGAGTCACGGCACCGCATCGCCGCGAATGGCGCACGGCTGGCGGAGCTGTGTGGAGCCATCACTGGCCGCTTGAGCGAGGGTGAGGGCAGCGTGGTGGATGGTTTGCGCGAGATCAGCCGCAGTATTCATGAGCTGGAGAAGATTGACCCAGGCACCGCAGCGCTGTTTGAGGGCTTCAAATCGGCGCAGATCGAGCTGACGGAGCTGGAGAGCAGCGTGCAGGATTATGCAGACGATTTGGACATCGACGCCGCCGAGCTGGCGCAGCTCGAACACCGCATTCATACGATCCAGACGCTGAAGCGGAAGTATGGGCGCACGATTGCGGAGATTCTCGAATTTTTGGCCGAAACGGAGCGCAAACTAGCGAAAATGGAGAATCGCGGCGAGGAGATCGCGAAGCTGCAACAGCTGGTGACGGAGCGCGAGGTCGAGGTGATGAAGCTCGGGAAGCAGATTTCGAAAAAGCGGGCCGATGCGGCACCAAAACTGGCCAAGGAAGTGGCGTCACACCTCACGGACCTCGGTTTCAAACGCAGCGTGTTCGAGGCACAGCTCGCGGTGCTGCCTGCACCGGAGCGCAACGGCTTGGAGGAGGTGGATTTCCACTTTGCGCCGAATCCAGGCGAGCCGTCGAAGCCGCTGCGGCTCACGGCTTCCAGCGGTGAGATGTCCCGTGTGCTGCTGGCGGTGAAAAGCGCCCTGGCGCAGCAGGATGCGGTACCGTTGCTGGTGTTTGATGAAATCGACGCGAATGTCGGCGGGAACATCGCCGAGGCGGTGGGCCGCAAGATGGCGGCGCTCGGGACCACGCATCAGGTGATCGCCATCACGCACTTTCCGCAGGTCGCGTCACTGGCGCAGAGTCATTTTGTGGTCACGAAAGAGATCACCGGGAACACCACCCGCTCGCAGATTCAGGCCGTCAGCGCGGAGGAGCGGATCGAGGAACTCGCGCGCATGCTCGGTGGCAGCGCGGCGAGTGCGCGTGAGCATGCCAAGAGCCTGCTCAAGGGGGCGGCTTAGGCCACGGCGTCTAGCATGATCCGTGGCGGGCGGCCTTTGACGCGACTGAGGGTCGCGCGCAGGGCGAGATTGGCGAGCTGCGATCCAGGCACCCAGTTTTTGGGTTCCTTGCGGGTGGTGGAACTCCAGGGCATGCCTTTGGTGATCCATTCTTCGCGGTAGGCGTTGTAGTCCACGCCTTTGTCATCGTCGGTTACGCCGAATTCAAAATGGCAACTGGGGCAGATCTCGTACGAGCCGCCGCCTTCGCTGCTGCGCGGTGTTTCCTTGAGGCTGGGGTAGCCGCAGACAGGACACATGTGGGTTGGGGATTTCATGGTTGGTTGGTGGGGGGTGAATTTGAATCAGTTGGGCGGAGAGGCTAGCGCTCTTTCGGCATTTTCTGTGATAGTTCGGACGCTTGGATGGTCCGTCCAGGTTGGCGCTGCCAGTAAGTGGAGTTTTCGGGGCGGAACAGGGTCTTCGTGGTGCCGTTGCGATTATAGGCGGCAAACGCACGCGTCTTGGGTTCCCAGACGCGCAGTGTGCCGTCGCTGTCGTCGAGTTTCATCGGCAGATTTTCGGTTTTGGCACGCTGCCGCAACTCCCATGCCTGCGCGGCGTAGTGTTCAGGGTTGCGGCTTTGAAAGTCGCGGCCATGGCGGTCAAAATGATCCTGCAGCGAGTCAGGATGGCCCCAGGTGACACCGGCGGGCGGAGCCTGCTGGGGCCCGGTGGCAGCGGGGGCGGTGCCGGGGGTGATGGCGCTGATGATTTTCTGCATCAGCGATGCTTTGGCGGCGGTCGTGCTGAAGCTCCCGGTGGCTAAGTGGGTGCGGGCGCTGCCCACGCTGTAATGGTAGGTGCAGGCTGGGGCGAGATCGGTGAGATCGAGGCGATGCTGGGCCGTCACTGCGCCCTCCGCCTTCTGCGTCAGTTGTGCCGGATCGGTGCCAAACTGCGCTCGCGTGCCGCAGGCCACATCGGTGCGCCATTCCAGCGTGGCGCTGTTGGCAGTGGTGGTGACAACTGGTTTGCCAATGAGTTCAACGGCATGAGTTACGATGCTGCCCCAAAACAAGGCGAGGATGGGTAGGATGTGCGAAAGGCGTGACATGATGAATCTGAGCAGGCGCTGAATCGTCTGCCGGGTCATAGACAAAGGCGGGAGCATTTTGCTCAATTTTCTGAGTATCGGCCGCTATTTGGGCCGCTCATCCACTGCCAAGCGCTCTCGATGTGGTCACGCGGATCAAGATGCTGGGCCTTCCAGCCCAGCACCGTTTCAGCCCGCGCGGGGTCGGCGACCAGCTCCGCGGGATCGCCCGCACGGCGGTCGCCATAGCTGACGGGAATGGTTTTTCCGGTGACTGCCTCGGCGGTGGCGATGATCTCCTTTACGCTGAAGCCGCGACCTGTGCCGAGATTCACGGCGATGGTGTCGCCGCCGTCGCGCAGGTATTTCAAGGCAAGGGCATGGGCGGAGGCGAGATCACAGACGTGAATGTAATCGCGGATGCAGGTGCCGTCCGGCGTGGCGTAGTCGGTGCCGAAGATGGTGATGTTTGCACGCGTGCCAGCGGCGGCCTGGAGCACCAGCGGGATGAGATGCGTCTCGGGATTGTGATCTTCGCCGATTTCGCCGCTCGGATGGCAGCCGCTAGCGTTGAAGTAGCGCAGAAAGACGGATTTCAGGCCCCAGGCGTGGCCGCAGTCGCGCAGCACGCGTTCCAGCATCCACTTGCTGGCACCATACGGATTCACCGGAGACTGCGGATGCGATTCGTCGATGGGCATGCGCACTGGATCACCGTAGGTCGCGCAGGTGGAGGAAAAGATGAAGCGCCTGCAATCATGCCGCTGCATGGCCCCCAGCAGGGTGAGCGGGGCGGCGAGATTGTTGCGGTAGTATTTGAGCGGATCGGTGACGGACTCGCCGACATAAGCAAAGGCGGCGAAGTGTAGCACGGCCTCGGGCTGATGTTCGGTAAAGAGGCGCTCCATGAGTGGTGCGTCGCACATGTCGCCCTCGACAAACGTGATGCGGTCCAACGGTAAGGCGGCACGATGACCGAAGACGAGATTGTCGAGCACGACGATGCGTTCGTGCTGCTCCAGGAGATGACGCACTGTGTGCGAGCCGATGTAGCCGGCGCCGCCGGTGATGAGAAGGGTTCCTTGTGCCATGCGGGAAATACAGCAGGCGGTGGCGGACCTGCCAAATAAAGTTTGGCTCAAATGCCCCCGTGATTTCGGGGATGGAGCGCGAGTATTTTACTCGCCTGGCTATCCTGAAGTGTGGGATTTTCCAGGGGGGGGGCGATTAGGACGTGATGTGGTGAATCGAAGGCGGTGGGATGGAAAAGTGGCGAGTAGGCTAAAGCCATACTCGCGCTCCATCACTTCGGCAGCGGCACCTGCACCGGATGCATGAGGTAGGCGATGAGATCACGCACCTGGTCGGGCTGGAAGGCGAGGAGCAGGCCTTCGGGCATCATGGAAAGCGGCGAGGTTTCCTGTTTGACGATGTCAGCGCGATCTAATGTCAGCGTCTCTGTCAGCGTCTCTGTCAGCGTGCGCAGGGTGAGGATGCGGTCGTTGGTTTCGGCGATGACGCCGCTGAGGGTGCGACCGTCCTTGAGCGTTAGCAGGCTCATGCGGAAGTCGGCGCTGACCACGCTGCTGGGATCGGCGATGTTTTCGAGCAGGTAATCGAGGTTCGCACGGCCGGAGCCGGTCAAATCGGGACCGATCTTTCCGCCTTGGCCGTACATGATGTGGCAGGAGCCGCAGACGGCGGTGAAGAGTATGCGTCCCTGGCTGAGATTCGCCTTCGCGAGTGTTGCGGGCGTGAGCTGGGCTTTCACTTTCTGGATGAGCTGTTTTTTGTCGGCGGCGGACTCGCGCAGCTTGCCCCAGGCGTTGGCGAGTTGTTTGGAGAGTGCTTCATCCTTGAAGGCGTTGATTTGGCGGGCGTGGAAGGCGTTCAGGTCGGTGCGTGGAATTCTTCCAGCGGCCATTTCATTCAACATGGCTTTGGCGAAGGCGGGGCGGGAGACGAGAGTGTCCATGATGCTGGACGCGAACTTGCGGTAGTTTTTGACGAGCTGGGTGCCGATTTCGGGATCGTCGAACTGGGCTAGGCCGCGTGCGGCGGTGGTGTTGAGCATGCGCACGTCGAGGAGCTGGGTGCAGATCGTGCGCAGATCCGGGGGGCGGGCTTCGATGAGCGTTTTGAGCGCGGCTTCGCGGGCGAGGATGTCCGCCTTGGCATCCAGCGCGATCTGCTTCACGTCATCCAGCGCGCGGCCATCGCCGAAGACGATGCTGAGGTCGCGGATGTTGGTAGTTCGGGCTTCAGCCCGTGATTCCAGCGATCCAGAACGGGCTGAAGCCCGAACTACGAACTCAGCCCAGTTTGCTGGCTGCGGAGCCTTGCGGATGCCTTTGAATGCGTCGGCCATGCCTTCGAGGATGGCTTCGACTTGTTCGGGCTTGGCTTGAGCGAGAAGTGCATTCAGCGCCTCTGGCTGCGTGGCGAGGCTGCGGGCGATCCAGCGCAGTGTTTTCGGCCAGGTGCAGTTTTTGGCGATGGTGACGAGTGCTGCCGGATCATGCTGTGCGAGCGGGCTGATGCCAAACCATACCATGGAGGGCAAAAACGGGTCGCTGGCATCTTCGGTGTGGGAAAGGAGAATCGCCGCCAGATCAGGCCTGTGAGAAAGCGGCAGCCGTTGGAGGGTTGACGCTAGCGTGAGGCGAACAAGACTCGATTTGTCATTCACAGCCGTCATCAAAAGGAGTTTCATCGCGTCCACGGGTTCAGTGACAAAGTACCTGAAGTGATCTAGAGGACCAATAATTGTGTCGATCGGCCAGAACTGCGTGAGCTCACGGATTGCCAAAACGCGTGCGTGTTCGTCTGGAGAGTTCAAATCGGCCTTCGGCCACGGCTTTCGCCATGCAAAGGGCTTCTCGGGTTTCTTTGCATCACCATAGCTGATGCGGAAGATGCGGCCGCTGGTACGGTGGACGCCGGTGGAGTCGTGGCACTCGCCGGTGTCGCTCCAGTCGAGGATGAAACCGCTGCCGTCGGGGCCGGTGCTGATTTCGATGCCGCGAAACCATGGGTCGTCGCTGAGGAAGACATCGGGCTCGTGTTTGCCGATGTAGCCGCTGCCGTTGCGTTCAAGGCGCTCCACGTTGGCGCGACGACCGTGCATATTCAGCGTGAAGAGCTTGTTGCGGTAGGATGCGGGCCACTGGTCGGCCTGGTAGATCATCATGCCGATGTGCGCGTGACCGCCGCCGAGGCTGTTGGCCTTGCCATCGCGGGAATCGGACCACGCGCCGGTGCGATCGTAGTGGTAGTGATCGGCGATGGTGTCGAGGCGCTCGTAGATGAGCGGGTTGCTGACATGGGAATCGACGAGATGCGCGCCGTGGATGAGATGCCAGAGGTGGCCGGTGACGGTGTTGATGAAGAACATCTCGCCGTTTTGATCCCAATCATGGCCCCAGGGGTTCGTGGTGCCGTGGGTGAGGACTTCGACGATTTTCTTTTCAGGATGAAAGCGCCAGATGCCACCTTTCATCGGGATGCGCTGCTCATCCGGCGTGCCGGGAATACCGAGCTTGCCGGGGCAGGAATGGCCGCAGCGTCCGTAGAGCCAGCCGTCGGGGCCAAAGCGCAGGCCGTTGGCGAAGTTGTGGTAGTTGTCCTTCGCGACGGTGAAGCCGTCGAGCACGACCTCGGGTTCGCCATCAGGGATGTCATCGCCATCGCGATCCGGGATGAACAAAACTTGCGGCGGGCACATCAGCCACACGCCGCCGCGGCCGACTTCGACGCTGGTGAGCATCTGCACGTTGTCGGTGAAGACTTTGCGTGTTTCGGCGACGCCGTCCCAGTCCTTGTCTTCGAGAATGATGACGCGGTCCTTCAAGCCGAGGTCGAAGCGCTTCGCGCGCTCGGCGTAGGTGTAGTTTTCCGCCACCCACATGCGGCCACGCGCATCCCAGGCCATGCCGATAGGATTTTGCACATCGGGTTCAGCCGCAAAGAGCGTGGCTTTGAAGCCCTCGGGGAGTTCGAGAGCCTTCAAAGCATCCTGCGGTGGCATCGGCGAGGGATTGCCCGGCTCGCTGTTGTAGGGCGCGGGGAAGTCGGCAGCAGGGGCTAAGGCCGTGAAAAGTAAGAGGTGAGAAGTGAGAAGGGCAAACAGGGGTTTCATAGGCGGGTGAGGACAGCGGGCTTTATTCAGTCCCCGGTTCTTCGGTCAAGCGACGCGGTAGATCGCGGGCACCGTGCATGACACGTTCGATGCTCAGCGTGTCAGTGGCGCGGTAGAAGATCAGATGCTTGTCAAAAGACCCCCCGGCCTGGGAGCTGCGGATGTTCTGAAGTTCAGCCGACTGGAAGTGGCGGAGCACACCGAGGTCGGGCTGCAACGCAAGTTCATGAATCGCCTCATCCACGGCTTGCAGGTAGCGCTCGGCGATGTCGCCTCCGGCATGTTCAAGATACCATTGATATTGCAGGGCCATGTCCCGCGCCGCCCGATCAGAGATGACAATCGGGAGATTCATGCGCGGGCGGCGGCACGGATGGAGTCGAGAACAGTGGCATCATAAGGCCGGTGCGGCGAGCGTACTCCTTCGAGTAAGGCGGCTTCCAAAGCGGGAGATTCATCGAACTCCCGACGCTCCAGCGCACGCAATGCTTCACGCATGATTTCGCCCTCATCGGCATATCTGCCGGTGGCGAGTAGGTGATTCACAAACTGAGCAAGGGCAGGTGGTAGGGCGACGGTCATGACAGTCTAACGTGAACGATTTGAATCAACTTGCCAAGGCGGAAGCTGTCGGGATCACCCCCAGATCAGCCACACGGCGGCGAAGGCGGTCATCCAGAAGAGGACGAGTTCGAAGGGCTTCTGCGGGATGCGTTTCAGAATCTGCCAGCCGAGGAGGATGCCGCAGATGACGCCGGGGAGGAGGACGAGATTGGTGAGGAGCGACTGCGGATTGATGATGCCGAGGTCGGCGCTGAAGGGGACTTTGAAGAGGTTGATGAAGAGGAAGAAGCGGCAGAAGACGCCGAGGTGGTCTTTTTTGGGCAGATGCTGGGAGAGGAGATAGACGGTCATCACGGGACCGGCGGCATTCGCGAGCATGGTGACGACACCAGCGAGAAATCCCATCCCCCAGGAGAAGCTGTGGTGCTCGGTGAGGGCGATGAAGTCCTGCCGCTTTGCATTGAGCAGGAGATTGAAGAGCAGCAGGCCGATGATGATCCAGCCGATGACGACGCGGGCGAGGCCGTTGTCGAAATGATCGAGCAGCAGCCAGCCAATGACGACTCCGGCGATGGCGGGCGGCACCATGGGAAACATGGCCTTCCAACTGCCGCCCTTGCGATTGATCCAGTAGCCCATGAAGTCGGCGACGATGAGCAGCGGTAGCACGATGCCGACAGAGGGCTTCGCACCGAAGATTTTTGCCATTAGGACGACGTTCAGCGTCGAGGTGCCGGCGAGTCCGGCCTTGGACAGGCCGATGCACACAGCGCCGAGAAGGGCGAGCAGTAGGATGAAGCCGTCGGCGGGAAGGAGTGTGTGTTCGGAGAGCCAAGCCATGTGGGAATGACGAATGGCGAAGGACGAATGGCGAACAAGCCCGAACTCGTGGCCGACTCGCTTTTCACAGCGACATCAAGGGCGCTGGGACGAGGAAGGCGTGCTGCTCCAGCAGGCTGAGGACGCCGTTGGAGGCGAGGAAGGGGACGAAGTAATTCGCCAGCACATAGGCCAGCGCCATGGGCAGGATGCCGAAGCGGGCGAGCCAGCGGACAAACCAATGACACGGCTGCTCGCGGCGCAGGGCGCGGCTCAAGGCCCAGCCGGTGAGGATGCGGGCGGGAAAGATGAAGGCCACAAAGAACAGGCTCGGCAGCCAGGCGAGTTCACGCGGCGTGAGCTCGATTTTGAGCAGGTACAGCGGGATCGCGAGGAGCAGCGTGACGAGCAGCGCGAGCCAGAAGGCGAGTGGTGCCCGCGTGAACTGGCGGCGAACCTCGCGCAGCTCGAACAGCGCGCCAAACCGGCCGCTGTGAGCAAAATTGGCCTGCATGAACGGCAGATGAATGGCGACGAGCAGCAGCAGCAAGCCGCCAAAGAACGAAACGACTACGGCACCACCGACGGGCAACTGTGAGGCGGCCATCAAGATGCCCACCGGCACGATCAACCATGCCAAAGCGCCGACAAAGCCGCGCAGACCGAGCCAGAAATAAAACGGCAGCCGCAAGCTGATGACATAGCTGGTGATGACATTTTGAATGCCGCCGATTTTGTCGGGAGCACGCAGCCAGCGCAGCAGACGTAGCGGTTGCGGCCAAATAAAGTGCCAGAGCTTGCCGCCACGCACGCAGGCCCAGGTGATGTGCAGCAGCGTGATCGCGGTGACGATGAGCAGGCCGATGTACCAGGCTTTGGCATTCGGACTGCCGGGTGAGATCAGCTCCGCGTCCTTCCAATAATCGGAGATGATGCGCGCGGGCCACACCGCTAGCCAGACACCGGCGGCGATGTTGCCGAAGACGGCGGCTTTGTGAACGCCGATGAAGGCGTCACGAAAACGGCCACTGCGCGCCACGGTGCCGCTGACATGCAGCAGGTAGCCGAGGCTGAGGAAATTCAGCAGGGGAATGACGGAGCATGCGGCCACGAGGGTGATCAGCGCCGCGAAGCCGAACAGCCAGTCGAGCGCGGGGGACAGCCTGCGGGTCCAGACTTTTTTCACCCATGATTGTGCTGCTGGCGGAGGAGCGACAGTCGCAGGCAGGGCGGGAGATTCGGACATCGGAGCGCAATGAAAGCGGCCTGCCTGGGGATTGTTGCAGGAATTCTTGGTGAAACCGGCTCATGTCCGACGTGTTAATGAGTGGTTCAAAGCCGCCATCATGAGTGAATCCGCACCACCTTCGTCAAACTGGCTCGCCTGGCTGCGCAATGCCGTGATGGTGGGAGCGCTGGCGGTGACGGCAGTTTGGAGCGTGGGGGAATGGTTTGTGCCGCCGGTTACTGCGGCCAAAAAGGACATCGGTATTCGTGCAGACGACATGGTGGAGATGCAACGCGTGGCGCAGGCGGTGAACGATGATTTTACCAAGGGCTGGACGCAGCACGGTATGCAGCCAGCACCGCACGCGGATGATCTCACGCTGGTGCGGCGGCTCTCGCTGGCGCTGACGGGCACGATTCCATCGTTGCAGGAGATTCGCACGTTGGAGACGGTGCCAGGTGTGGATGCGGTGCAGTGGTGGCTCACGCAGTTGTTCAATGACCGCCGCAGCAGTGACTATCTGGCGGAGCGTTTTGTGCGCCTGTATGTGGGCATCGAGAACGGGCCGTTTCTGATTTACCGCCGTCGTCGGTTGGTGGATTGGATGAGCGAGGCGCTGCAAAAAAATCGGCCGTATGACCAGATCGTGCGTGAATTGATCGACTGTGAAGGCGTGTGGACCACGAATCCGGCGGTGAACTTTATCTCGGTGACGAATCAGCAGAAGGGCGGCCCGGATGAGAAGAAGCTGGCGACGAAGGTCAGTCGCGCCTTCCTCGGCGTGCGGATTGACTGCGTGGAGTGCCATGACGGCAAGCTGGACAGCCCGTGGAAGCAGACGGATTTCCATCAACTCGCCGCCTACTTCGGCCAGATGAATTTCAACATCAACGGGCTGCGCGATGACCCGAAGCAGAAGTACGACTATCGCTATCTCGGCAAGATGGAGAAGGAGGTCGTGCCGGCGAAGGTGCCGTGGAAACCGGAACTGCTGCCATCCAAAGGCTCACCGCGTGAACGCCTCGCCGCCTGGGTTACAGCGAAGGAGAACAAGGCATTCGCACGCGCCATCGTGAACCGCATGTGGGCGATGCTGTTCAACCGCCCGCTGGTGGCACCGGTGGACGAAATTCCGCTTGATGGGCCGTTTCCTGCCGGCCTGGAGCTGCTGGCGGATGATTTCATCGCGCATGGCTGTGATTTGCAACGGCTGGTGCGGATCATTGCGGCCACGCAGGTGTTTCAGCAGTCTAGCCAGTCGGCTGACCCGGCGCATCCGGCCACGCAGGCGGCAGAAAGTGCCTGGGCGGTGTTTCCAGTCACACGGCTGCGACCGGAGCAGATGGCGGGCAGCGTGATCCAGGCGTCATCCTTGAGCACGATTGATGCAGAGACGCATGTGATCTTCCGCCTCAAACGTGACGCGGATGTGAACAGCTTCGTGAAGCGCTACGGCGACTCCGGCGAGGACACCTTTGATGATGGCGCGGGCACCATTCCACAGCGCCTGCTGCTGATGAATGGCAACATGATCAGCAACAACATCGACAACAACCCGCTCATCAACGCTAGCACCCGCATCGGCATCCTCGCGCCGAGCAACGCCGCCGCTGTGGAGGCCGCTTACCTCTCCATTTTCACGCGCAAGCCGACCGAGGCGGAGGCGGAGCACTTCGAAGGCCAGCTCGCGGCCGCAAAACGCTCACGCAACAACGCGATGTCCGACCTCTACTGGACCCTCATGAATGCCACCGAGTTTTCCTGGAATCACTAGCCCGCTGCGCGTGAATGCCGAAATCCGAATGTAGAATGACGAATGCCATGAACACCTCTCCCTGTCACAGCCCCGACCATATCAACCGCCGCACGCTGCTGCTTGGCGCGGGAGCAGCCGGTGTTTCCTGGCTCACGCCGTTGGCAGATATTTTGGCCGTGGAGGCTGCCACAGCACCAAAGGGCAAGCCCGCGCGTTCGGTTATTCTGCTCTGGCTCGGCGGGGCTGCAAGCCAGCTCGACACCTTTGATCCGCATCCGACCACGCAGATCGGCGGCGGGGTCAAAACGATCCCGACGGCGCTCAAGGGCGTCGAATTTGCCGCTGGTCTGGAGCAAACCGCCAGCGTGATGCAGGACGTGTCGCTCATTCGTTCGATGGTGAGCAAGGAAGGCGATCACGAGCGGGCGTTTTACAACATCAAGACCGGCTACCGGCCTGATCCGACGTTGATTCATCCGAGCATCGGTGCCATCGCCTGCCACGAGCTGCCGAATGCGAAAATCGAGATTCCCACGCACGTCTCGATCCTGCCGAACCAGTGGCCGGGGCGCGGCGGCTTCTTTGGCCCGCAGTTCGACGCGTTTCAGGTCTATGACCCGAAGGGCAGCATCCCGGATGTGAAAGCGCGGGTGGATGACAAGCGCATGGACAGCCGCCTGGAAAGTCTCAGCGTGGTCGAGCAAGCCTTCGCGCGTGGTCGTGCTCCCGATCTTGATCCCAACAAGACTTTGCATTTAGTCTCGATGCAAAAAGCCCGCCAGATGATGACCTCCGAGCAGCTCACCGCCTTCGATGTCAGCAAGGCCACGGCGGCGGAACGCGATGCGTATGGCGACACTGCCTTCGGGCGCGGTTGTCTCGCGGCGGTGCGCTTGATTCAAACCGGCGTGCGTTGCGTTGAGGTCACCTTGAATGGCTGGGACACGCACGCGAACAATTTTGAGGGCCAGGCCACACAGGTGAAAATTCTCGACGCCGCCTACGCCTCGCTGATCCGCGATTTGAAAAAACTCGGCCTACTGGACAGCACCCTCGTGCTCTGCGGCGGTGAGTTTGGGCGCACGCCCAAGATCAACAACGTCGGCGGCCGTGATCACTGGCCCACCGGCTTCAGCATGCTCGTTGCGGGTGGCGGTTTCGCGGGCGGCCGTGTCATCGGTGCCACTGATCCCGAAGGCGTGAAAAAAGACCCGGACAAACCCGTGCTCGTCGAAGACCTGCACGCCACCGTGCAGGATCTGCTGGGCATTGATTACAGCAGGGAAGTCATGACGCCGGTCGGCAGGCCGATGGCGCTGAGCAAGGGCGAGCCGGTGAAGGAGCTGAAGGTGTGATCGGCATTGCCGCGCCAACGAGCGCGTGTTATTTAAATCGTGCTTTATTTTCCCTGCACGCCGCGCATGCCACATCTCGCCTTCAAATTCAACGGTGGTAATGAACGCTCCTTCGACCTTCTCGGAGCGCGGTTTTCGATTGGACGGGGTTCCGGCAACGCCATCGTTATTGACAACCTCTTCATCTCCGGTCTCCACGCGGAGTTTCTGCGTCGGGAGGACGGTAGTTATGAGGTCATTGACCTCAATTCCGCCAATGGCACATTTGTCAACGGTGAGCGTATCGATCGTGCGCGGGTGAAGGCTGGTGACCGCATCATGTTTGGCCAGCTTGAGGGATTTCTCAAGGAACGTGTTTTGGAAGAGGGGGGAGTGCCCGACACTGGATCAAAAGTTGTCGCAGATCGCAGAAATCGCCGTGACCATGAGGATGGCAAGACCGGCCATGTTGGAATCCTTCCAAAGCGTGAACAAATCAGGGTACCGAATCTTCATCAGGCTGCTGACAGGATGAATGTTAGCCGGCGATTTGTGCCGGAGTCTGCAACAGAGCATCTGACTGCACTTGAGGGGCAGATCGCTAGAGCCGAGGCGCGACTCGGGGAGATCACCCGGCTTGCATCGGAGTGCAGCAGCAAAGCGCAGGGATTGGAGGTCCGGCTTGAAGCTCGCGTGGCGGAGCTTGCGAAGATCGAGTCTGCCCTTGCCAACCAACAGTCGGTGCTGGAGCTAAAATCGGAGGCAACGAAGGCCCGCGAAGCCACGCTGGCGCAGTTGGCGGCGGAGGCCGATGCCGCGTGCGACAATTTGGCGGCGCTGAATAGACAGATAGGGCAGATAGCCGGGGCCGAGGCGAGACTCGGGGAGATTTTGCAAATTGAATCGGCACGTCGCCGCGAAGTTCAGTCCTTGGAAAGCCGGTTTGAAGCCCGAGCGGCTGAACTTGCAAAAGTCGAGTTTGCCCTCGCCAGTCAACAATCGGTGCTGGCGGAAACAGAGGTGAAAACGAAGGCCTGTGAAGCCACGCTGGCGCAGTTGGCGGCGCAAGAATCGGCGACATCCCAAAAACTGGCTGACATTTGGAAGCAGGTGACGCTGGCTGGTGACGAAGTGAATCGACTCAACGCCCTTCAGGCAGAGGCCCGGAATGTTGAGGCCGAACAGCGCAAGAGATACAGTGATGAGGCACGACATCTTAAGCAACAGCTCAATGAACTCCGCACGGAATCGACGAAGGTCGATTCTCAGTGCGTCGAAAAGAGTGCTGAGCTTGCCACCGTCATTGCCGCTTGGGAGCTTGCTCAGGTAGCGTTCCGCGAGGTGCAGACGCGGATTGCCCTGCATCATGACGAGGAGCGGGCGATCTCCACTCGCATCCAACAGATGCACGGTGCCAATGATGGTCACAGCAGTTCGATCCAGTCCCGTGAGCAGGTGGCTGGCCTCGTTGAGCAGCGCCTGGCCGCGCTCGGCACTCCACCACGCCATTCTGTAAAGCCGCAGGAGAGAAAACCTCCTTCTTTGCAGGTTGGTAGCGTCTCATCGCTCGTCAAGGAAGATGATTTCTCCGCATCTCGGTGGTGGGATGGGCCGCAGGATCGAAGCCTGCTCCGTTTTTTGCACATGGCACTCACACGTGGCCTAGCGGTCGTTTTGGTTGTTGTTGTTGCTTTTGGGGTCTGGACATACTTGGCGAAGTCGGAGAAAGACCGCGAGGTGCCCCGCACTGAGGCGGTGGCATTTCTTGAACCAATTCAATCCACGACAACCGAAACGCATGCTGCTATTCCGCCCGTCACGGAGAAAGGCATCCCTGAGCCACAAGCAGAATCGGCCGGGCGTGAACCGGCCAAACTGGAGATGCCGGACGAAACCGTGGTCGAGTCGGAACTTGTCCGGCTCGAAGTTGCACCCGCGGTGATCGGGGATGTGCTCGACGGCTCCAAGGACGCCACGCCTCACCAAGTGAGCCTCAGTCCTTTCATGATCGCACGCCATGAGGTGACTTTGGAAGTCTGGGAGAGGGTCAGAGGATGGGGCTTGGATCATGGCTACGCAGCCATCCCTCCAGGCCGCGGAAAAATGCAGAATCATCCCGTGTATGCCGTCGTCTGGGCTGAGGCCGTGAAATGGTGCAACGCACGCAGCGAGATGGAAGGCTTCATGCCCTGCTATTACGCGGATCATCACAAAGAGAGTGTCTTTCGCCAGGGAGCCGCAGAACTGACGAACCGTTGCGTGCAATGGGAGGCGAATGGTTATCGCCTGCCCACAGAGGCAGAGTGGGAGGTGGCCGCGCGCGGAGGACAGGTGGGAAAACGTTTCCCCTGGGGGAATGAAATCACCCATCAAGACGCGAACTACAGCAGTGCGGCAGACAGTCCTTACGACAAAAGCAGCGCTCGCGGACCTCCTGCGCCATTTGTTGGCAGCCTGCCGTACACTTCTCCGGTGGGCAGCTTTCGTCCCAATGACTTTGGGTTGTATGACATGTCCGGAAATGTTTCGGAGTGGTGCTGGGATGTGTACGACAAGTTTTATGGGATTCCCCAACTTGGCGAGACGGCTTCTGGCGTCATGTGCCTGCCTCTTTCCGCTGTGCAGGATCCCAAGGGGCCGGACTTCGGCCCCAGTTCCGTGGTGCGGGGGGGGAGTTGGCGGCATGGCGCTGATGACGCGCGTTGTGCCAATCGATTTGACCTTCCCCAAATGACCTCTTCCCCTTCCCCACATGTGGGCTTTCGCGTGGTCCGCCGTCCCTAACAGATGAGCCAGGGGCGTGCTTGATCAGCGCTCAGCGCTCTTGAACGGGCTGCCTTCGATGATCTGGCGCTGCTGTTCTTCTGGCGGGGCTTTGGGGTCGGGGTTCAAGGTCATGATGTAGGCCACCACGTCGCGCAGCATCTGGTCGTCCTCGACGAAGAAATTGGTGATCTGCACCATTTTTACGCCGTTTTCGTCGCCTTTGACTGCGCCGCGTTTGCCGCTTTTGAATTTTCTGAGCTGATCTTCGAGATACCAGCCCTGGCGGCCGATGAGCGGCGGGCTGCCGAAGGCCATCTCGCCACTGGCGTTGTAGCGGTGGCACTTCATGCAGCGCTCCTGAAACAGCCGCAAGCCGTCCTGGGCGCTGGCGTTGGCGTTGGCGATTTCGCGGTCTTTGCCAGTGGGAACCACCATCGGCAGTTGTTCGACATGGGCGATCACGGCTTTGATCTGCTCCGGCTGTAGCGCCTTCGCGCAGGTTGGCGAACTGCGTGCTCACATACCACGATGGCATGCCGGCGATGGAGGGGGATTTCAGTTCCAGTTTACCCTCGCCGTTGGCACCGTGGCATTGCGCGCAGACGGTTTGGAAGATGGTCTTGCCATCCGTGGCGTTCGTCGTGGCCACCGGCGGCGCTGGATCAGCGGCCTGCGTCATGGCGGCGCCGATGCTGAAAAGCGCGAACGTGAGATGACGGGCGGAAAAAATCATGCGCGGAAAAAAACGCCGTAAGTTGCACGCGCTTTGCAACTTTGCCGCTGCAAAGCCTCTGTGGCGCGATGTTCGCCAAAATCCGCGCACCGCAGGACAAATCCGGCGCGTGCTTGCTTCTGCGGCGGGGCTGTGGCTTTCTGAAGCATGACCTCACTTCCTGCGAACGTCGTCGAACTCACGCAAGCCCTCGTGCGCATCCCGTCGGTGAATCCCGACGGTGATCCGGGCACCGAGGGCGTCGGCGAGGAGCTGTGCGCGCGGTTTGTGGGCGAGTTTCTGGCCGTGAGCGGCGCGGAGGTCGTCTTCGATGAAGTGCAGCCCGGTAGGCCGAATGTGATTGGTCGTTTTCCTTCCAATCCAAGCGCGGACGGCAAACCGAAGCCGCGCATTCTCTTTGCTCCACACACGGACACCGTGAGCGTCGGTGGCATGACGATTGATCCTTTTGGCGGCGAGCTGCGTGAGGGCAAGGTGTGGGGCAGGGGATCTTCCGATACCAAAGGGCCGATGGCGGCGATGCTGTGGGCGCTGCATGAGATGCGTGCTGAGATTCCAGCGCTGCCGGTGGAGGTGCATTTCGTCGGCTTCATGTCGGAGGAGAGCGCGCAGCTCGGCTCGCAGCATTTTGCGCGGCATCATGGCCACTACGATCTCGCCATCATCGGCGAGCCGACGAGTTTGCAGACAGTGTTCCGCCACAAAGGCTGCCTGTGGGCCGATGTTCATACCACGGGCGTCGCCGTGCATGGCGCGACGCCGGAACTGGGTGTGAACGCGATTGTGAAGATGGCGCGGCTGGTGGCGGCGCTGGACACGGAGTTCCGCGTGCAACTGACCGCCGCGAGCGGTGAGGATGAATGGCTCGGTGTCAGCACGATCAATCTCGGCATGATCCAGGGCGGCACGCGCAGCAACATCGTCGCAGACTCATGCAAGCTGCGCGTGGATATTCGCACCACGCCGGGATTGCAGCGTGCTGGTGGTGCGCTGGCCTTGTTGACCGGGTTTGTAAAAGGAATGGATGCAACCGCCAGCGTCACCGTCGCCAGCGAGGCGTTTCATCTCGACACCGATCCGGCGAATCCCTTGGTGCAAAAACTCATCGCCGCCGGTGCCACTTTGACCGGTGCGCCGTGGTTCTGTGACGCCGCCTTTCTCGCCGTCGCAGGCACGCCCGCCATCGCCATCGGTCCTGGTTCGATCGCACAGGCGCATACGAAGGATGAATTCATTGCGGTGAAGGATCTGGAATCGGGTGTGGAATTTTTTCGCCGGTTTTTGGCGAGTCTGACAGCGTGAGGCTGATGTGGTGGCGTGTCGCCGTTTGCGATGAGTCTGTCTGGGGGGGGCGTTGGGTATGGTCATTTTGCCGGGTTCTACACTATTGGTTTGTAAATGGCTAAAGCTCGAACGTCTGTGCCTATAAGACTGAAATTCAGGTGCGTTTGTTCGGCTGAGTAATTTCAACATGATCTGGCAAACGGGTTTCCACACTCGTGCCATCATGCATGAAAAACCACACAACTTGCGGTCGAATCAGGTGCAACTAACGAGCGCCACTGTGCTCAAGCTTGCCCAGCCATGTGTTGATAAGCCGGTGGCTTACACGGTGCGGCATTGGCGTATCGGACAATGGGCGATAAGCCCGGCCACATTGAAGATTCGTCATGTGGTCTCAGGGACCGTTTTCATGGTACCTTTCAGCACACAACGCAAGAACTCCTCCAGATGCCACAGAGGATACAACCCCTTGTAAACCAATGGAAAAAATATTTCATTACCCCCTCCTGAAATCGAACAGCAGCCTGTCAGCCTGCCTGCTTCTGATCGTCCTGCTGACAGGCATGGTTACTGCCCATGCACAGACCGCGAAATGGAATGTCAATGGGAATGGGAACTGGGGAAGCACCACAGTGAACGCACCGTGGGCGTCACCAGGCACGCCACCGAACGGGGTGAGTGCCTTCGCCGACATCCGCTTTAACATCAGCAGCACGCGGGTCATCACCCTCGACATCAATCCGACCATTGGCACGCTGGTATTGGGAGACACGAACAACAATGGTGTGTTTGTGATTGGCAGCGGAGTGGGGAGCGGCACGCTGACTTTCGACAACGGGGGACTGGCCAATGCGAACAATGGCGACGTGCTGGGCGCTTTCTTCAATCACAACTCGGGAACCTCCGGGATCAGCCCCAGCAGCTCGGACCGCATTGATGCGAACGTGCAGATCGACGACGTTGTGGGCTTGATCATCGACGCGGATCGTAGTCTCGAGTTCCGCGGGGCGTGGAGTGGCAATGGCACGAATGCCCTCACGCTGCTCAGTTCCAATGGGTCCAACCGGCTCAACGACGCCCGTTTCTACTGGAACGCCTCCGGTTCCAACCTGGGTGAACTGTCCAATCTGGGCACGCTGAACATCATCAATGGCGAGGCGCGTTTTGACGGCGTCGCGGGCACGGCGAATTCGCAGTTGATCGGGGCCACGACGATCAATCTCGGCAACGGTGTGCTGCAAAGAGACAGCGATGTTTTTCCGCGTCTGTATTTGGTCAACACTGAGACGACGCAGACGGCCAATCTCAACGTCAATGGTGGCTGGCTGGTCAGCGACCTTGGGAACAATGACCTGACGATCTGGAGTGGGGCGATCAATTTCACCGGCGCGGCCAACACCAACATCGTGGACGTGAACGACGCCGGCACGGGCGACCAGCACGCGGTGTCGGGTGTCATTGGCGGGACGGGCGGTTTCAGCAAGATCAACACCGGCACGCTGCGGCTGGAGGCCGACAACACGATCCAAGGCAACATCTACATTCAGCGCAACGGCGTCGGCGGCACCAACATTGACTCCACGGTTTCCCGCGGTGGCATCCGGCTGACAACCGCCACTGGGGCGCTCTCCGCCGTGAACTCAGTGGTGATCAGCCGTGACGGCAGCTTCTACCTCAACAGCGCCACGGATGTGAATCTCAACCGCGTGAATGACAGCGCTGGTCTCACGCTGCGTGGCCAAGGTCGTATTCGCCTCATTGGCAATGCTGGCTCCGCCGTATCGGAAACGATGGGTGCTCTCTATGTCGATACCGGCTCCGGCAAGATCAATTTCGACCTGGACGACACCACGCCGCAGCTCACGACCTTTACCTTCGCCAGCTTTACGCGCGATCCGGGATCCATCGCCCAGTTCCAGGTGCTCGACAACACGCCCAATGCCTTTGGCTCGCTGCTGGGCGGCAATGCTAGGCTGTTTATCTCCGATGTAGCAGGAGCGGTGAAGTACGGCGGCGGCACCGGGAACAACACCACGACGAAGTCTATTGTTAAGGGCGCGTTCGGCGGGGTGAATAACATTTCCAATCACTTCATGACCTTTGACAGTGTGAACACGACCGAGCTGCGGCCGCTGGATTTCGACACGGAGTATCTGCAAAGCTCCCGCCTGCCGGTCAAGGGCATCGTGGACGGGGACTACACCGTGCTCTATGGCGTGAACCAGAACTTCATGCTCAATTACAATGTCACCCGGGCGGGTGATCCTGACGGAGACGTGAACTGGTTTGCCAACAATCCCAACCGCATCACGGTCAATGTGGGGATGAACTCGATCCGCTTCGGCACCAATACGCCGACCAACGGAGTGAACACCAATGAGCTTGGATCGGCTTTGGTACTCAATGCGGATGTCATCCTGTATCTGGGTGACTCTCTGGGCGCGAACAATGGCGTGGGTTTTGACACGAACGGCTCGGGTATGATTCTCTTTGGTCGGGAGGGTGCATCGCCGGAATGATGTTTTATTGTAAATATAACTGTACCCCTTAAATAGGCTGGGTATAGAGTGCGGATGCAGTTGAGTATCACGAACATTCAAGCCACCGACGAAATCGAAGTTAGCGTCGTCTTTCGCATTCCCGCCGCCGGTGGCAAGCTCACCTCCTTTGAACAG
>Ga0209702_10002771_pt1 | contig 29490 bp, 39 predicted proteins | sample FRY01_FD_187210 | JGI IMG/M metagenome (GOLD analysis project Ga0209702, IMG submission 187210) | Freshwater microbial communities from Lake Fryxell liftoff mats and glacier meltwater in Antarctica - FRY-01 (SPAdes) (version 2) | ecosystem: Environmental > Aquatic > Freshwater > Ice > Glacier... | reverse complement strand
TTTGCTTTTAGTACGAGAGGACCAAAGCAAGATAACCTATTATTTGTCAGTTGTTTACCAAAAGCAGGCTGATTAGTTACGTTATTTTAATATAACTACTGAAAGCATCAATGTAGGAAGATAACTCTAAAACAAGTTTTCATAGATGAGTACTAGACTAGTACTTTGATAGGCAATTTGTTATAAATGGTAACATTATCGCTAAATTGTACTAATAATTATTTACAAAATTAGTTAAATTCAGTTTTTAAAAGAGTTAATTATTTTCGAAACTAGTTAGTTTATTATAAAAATATACATATAGAATTATATTATGCCTCAACTTGATTTAATGCATTTTTTTTCACAATTCTTCTGGTTTTCTATTGGTTTTACTTTTTTGTACGCTTACCTTTTACATAATGTTGTTCCAGTAATAGCCAAAAACCTAAAGTTTCGTCAAAAAAAATTAGAGTTATTGGCAAATGATATCAATAAAGGAAAAGATGGAGTATCAAGTCTGCTCGATACTTACGACAATCTTATTTTACGTTCGTTTCAGTTTTGGAAATCAAATATATTTAACATGACAACTCATGGAAATAAATGGCTCAGTACAAATTTACAAGATTTAAACGATTCAAACTTTAGTGTCGCAAATAAAGAGTATCTAAAAGCTATTGGTGAGCTACATTATAGAAATTTAATTGTAAAGTCATTTGTACCAAAAAAATAATAGACGGGATAAAAAATAATGAATTTAAAATATTTATATGTAGTTTTATTGGGATTAGTTATTTTATCTAAAGAATTTTTAGTTTTTAATGAAGAGGTACTAGTGTTATTCGCTTTTATCTTATTTATTTATTTATTTGTTGTTTATGGTGGAGAAATCATCGCAGGAGAATTAGATTTAAGAAAAGAAAAGATCAAAGAAGAGTTTGATCTTTATAAAAGTTTACAAGAAAAAACTTTTATGCACTTAGTTAGTTATTACAAAAAGCAAAAATTATTAAGTTTAGAAATTAAAGAAATATTTGATATCTCAAAAATAGAAATCTCAAATATTGAAAAATATTACCAGAGCTCATTAGAAAACCTTTTAATTTTAAGTTTTGAAGAAAGATTAAAAAGAGTATCGATTAATGAAAAAAAAACTAATGCAGTTCTTCAAAATGAAATTTTTGTAAATTTGCAATCTTATCTCATTAAGTGTTATTCTATTGAGGGTAACAAAATGAGTTCAATAAACAGAAAACTATTACTAAGAAACTGCGTTGAACAACTAGAAAATTGTTATTAATTACGTTAGTTTAAGTATTTAGTTGCTTAAACAAGAGTGTATAGCTCAGTGGTAGAGCATCTGGCTTTTAATCAAATGGTCGTAGGTTCGAATCCTGCTACACTTACAAAAGATATTTGAAAATACTAAAATAAAGTAATTCTCTAGTAGCTTAGTGGTAAAGCGTTTGGCTGTTAACTAAAAAATCGTAGGTTCAAATCCTACCTAGAGAGAGATAATTTTCGCGCTGATAGTTTAGTGGATAAAACTTTTGCCTTCTAAGCAAAAAATCGTAGGTTCAAATCCTTCTTAGCGTTTTAAACTCGCGAGTATAAATTAATGGTAAATTGATTGCCTTCCAAGCAATTTATATGAGTTCAAGTCTCATTACTCGCTTTTAATTAAAGACTATTAAAAAACCTGCTTGGTGAAATTGGTAGACACGAGAGACTTAAAATCTCTTTCTTATTTTAGATTATTGGTTCAATTCCAATAGTAGGTAATAATATTAAAGATAAAATAAAATGACTAAACGTTCAGAATCAAAATTTCATATTTGTAAAAAATTAAATAAAAGCTATAACAATATTTGGGGTTTACCAAAAGGTGATTTTTTGCGATCAGTTCGAAATGAAAAGAAGAAAAAGAAAAAGACATCTGTTTACGGTAAACTATTAGGGGTCAAGCAATCCCTAAGATACTTTTATTGCAATATGCAAGAACAAGCTTTTAAAAGAATTTTAAAAAAGTCAGTTAAGTCTCCGTTAACTACGTTAGACAGATTTATAAGTTTTTTAGAAAGTCGTTTAGATGTGGTACTATTTAGAAGTTGCTTTGTTTCATCTTTGCATCAAGCAAGGCAACTAATTAATCATGAGGCAGTTTTAGTTAATGGAAAAAAAGTTAAAGATGCAAGCACAAAACTTAGTAAATTTGATATTATAGAACTTAAAAAAGAACTAATAATGAAAGATATTGAAACAAATGAGATCTTTGTAGTTGTTAAATTAAATTTTAACTCTAGATTTTTTCCGTGTCATTTAGAGATTGACTATAAAAGTTTAACAATTATTTTTTTATGGGAACCAAAATATGAAAGTGTGTATTATCCTATAAAAGCAGACTACGAGATCATACAAAGATTTTATAGATAAATATTTTTACGTATACGAACCTTACTCCTATTTATAACAAAAACAAATTTTATGAACAATCAAATCATGTTACAAAGTGCTAAGCAGATTGGCGCTGGGTTAGCAACTATTGGCCTCGCAGGTGTTGGCGCTGGCATTGGAATCGTTTTCGCTGCATTAGTTAATTCTTTTGCTCGGAATCCATCGTTAAGACAGCAATTATTTGGATTTACTATATTAGGTTTTGCACTTACTGAAGCAATCGGATTATTTGCTCTTATGATGGCATTTCTTATTTTATTTGGTTAAATTAGTTAAGAGTAAGATTCTATACAATCTTACTTGTTTGAAAAGAGGATGGCTGAGTGGTCAAAAGCGATAGGCTGTAAACTTATTGATTATTATCTTCGTAGGTTCAAATCCTACTCCTCTTAAAAATAAACGGGTATGATGAAATTGGTAAACATGTCAAGTTTAGGTCTTGATTTATATTAATAGTGGTTCGAGTCCACTTACCCGTAACGTTGCGAGATAGAGCAGTTCGGTTCAGCTCATCAGGCTCATAATTTGAAAGTCGCAGGTTCAAATCCTGCTCTCGCAAAACTTATTCGAGGGTAAATGACCGAGTGGTTTAAGGTGTCAGTTTTGAAAACTGAACTATTCGCCAAGGATAGCATGAGTTCGAATCTCATTTTGCCCTAGTTCATAAAAGTATGTAAAAATTTTAATGTTAGTAGCTTTAGATCATTGGTACGAGATGAAAATAAGGTTGTTTTATCTCATTACTTCATTCTTTTTTACTTTTGCTGTTTCATACTTTTACTCTGAAGTTTTAATGTATTTCTATGTAGCACCTTTTATTAGCAAGTTCGAAGATAAAAGATTTATATTTACAAGCCTATCAGAAGGGTTTTCAAGTTATTTATTAGTGAGTCTCAATGCTTCAATGTTACTGACGTTTGTTTTAATAATTTATTCTATAAATTCTTTTTTGATATGTGGTTTATATAAGAAAGAATATTTTATCTTAAAATCAATTTTCGTTTTATCTAGCTTAAGTCTAACATTTTCATTTTTATTGTATAATTCATTTATTTTACCTAGTATCATCTTTTTTTTTGGGCATTTTGAAGATTCAAAATTGTTTGAATTGACTCTTGAAGCCAAAATATCTGATTACTTAAAGTTGGTTTTATCTTGGTTTTTTTGGATAAGTTTTATATCACAATTACCTGTAATTATTTTTTTTTTGATACGTTTTAATAAAACAAAGGTATCATTTTTTGTAACTAGAAGAAAAGAATCTTTAATTTTTATTTTTATTTTGGGTGCTTTATTTTCTCCTCCGGACGTTTTAACTCAGTTGTTGATTGTTTTTCCTTTACTGTTGTTATTGGAGATTTCTATTTTTTTATATATGATCATTGAAGAGTATGGTTCAAAAACTAAGGAGAGTTGCTCGAGTGGTAAGAGGTGGGTTTGCTAAACCCAAGCCTACAATTTTGTAGAATAGGTTCAATTCCTATACTCTCCACATTTTAAAAACATATTTATGAGCTTTGCAAATCAAATGGTTGATTCTAAACATTTAAAGAATTTTACAGTAAACTTTGGTCCTCAGCATCCTGCTGCACACGGTGTATTACGTTTAGTTTTAGAATTAAACGGAGAAGTTATTGAAAGAGCAGATCCGCATATAGGATTACTTCACAGAGGGACAGAAAAGCTTATAGAAAATAAAACTTATTTACAAGCGTTACCTTATTTTGATCGATTAGATTATGTTTCAATGATGGTTAATGAGCACGCGTATTCATTAGCTATTGAAAAAATCTTACAATGTGAAGTACCTTTAAGAGCTCAATATATAAGAGTTTTGTTCGCAGAGATCACTCGTATTTTAAATCATTTATTGGCTATTTGTTGTCACGCTATGGATGTTGGAGCTCTAACTCCTATCTTATGGGGTTTTGAAGAAAGAGAAAAGTTGATGGAATTTTATGAGAGAGTTTCAGGTGCTCGAATGCATGCGGCTTATGTACGACCAGGTGGGGTTGCTCAAGATATTCCTCTTGGATTATGTGAAGATATTTATAAATTTGCAGAACAATTTAGTTCACGAATTGACGAATTAGAAGAATTATTAAGTGAGAACAGGATTTGGAAACAAAGATTAGTTGGTGTAGGAGTTATTACTCATGAGCAAGCGTTAGATTGGGGTTTAACAGGACCATTATTGAGAAGTACAGGTTCAGCTTGGGATCTTCGAAAAGTTCAACCTTACGACGTTTATGAAAAATTAGATTTCGAAATACCTGTAGGAACAAAAGGAGATTGTTATGATAGATATTGCATTCGAGTTCAAGAGATGCGAGAAAGTTTGAGAATTGTTTTGCAATGTATAAATGATTTACCAGAAGGCAGCATAAAATCGGATGATAGAAAAATATCACCACCATCACGTTTAGATATGAAAAACTCTATGGAAGCATTAATACATCATTTTAAGCTTTACAGTGAAGGCTTTTATGTTCCAAAAGGCGAGTCATACAGTGCAGTAGAGCATCCAAAAGGTGAGTTTGGTGTTTCTATAATTTCAGACGGCTCAAATAAACCATATCGATGTAAAATCAAAGCTCCTGGTTTTATTCATCTTCAAGCGTTAGATTTTATGGCTAGAGGTCACTTATTAGCAGACGTTGTTACAATTATTGGGACTTTAGATATTGTTTTTGGTGAAATTGATAGATAAAAAATACAAAAGTAAGTTCTTTATAATAAGAATTTTATTTTTATCAAGCGTAATAATTTAATAAAAATATCTTAACAAAAGAAAACACAAGTTAAAATCTTGTTTACGCTATAGAAAGAATAAAAATTTAATTATGCGATATATTCCCTGGTCTTTTATTTCTTTATTTTCATTTGTTAATAACATTAGTTATTCAGATTATTCTCATCCTTATCAAGTATCATTTCAAGACCCAGCAACACCAGTAATGGAAGGTGTTATCTCATTACATCACGATTTGCTCTTTGTATTAACAGTAATTGGTGTATTTGTTGGTTGGGTATTATTCCGTGCTACGTTTATGTTTCATCATAAAAGAAATCCAGTGCCGTCAGACGTTACGCACGGGGCTACTATTGAAGTTGTTTGGACTGTAACACCAAGTTTGATATTAATGGTTATCGCAGTACCATCGTTTGCTTTGATTTATTCTATGGATGAAGTTATTGATCCAGCGGTTACATTAAAAGTGCAAGGTTTCCAGTGGTATTGGGTTTACGAATATTCAGATTACGCAGATAAAGAAGGAAATGCAATTAGTTTTGAAAGTTATATGGTAGCCGAAGACGATCTTGAAGAAGGTCAATTAAGATTATTAGAAGTAGATAACAGAGTTGTTTTACCAACAAACACTCACTTACGTGTTTTAGTAACAGCATCTGATGTTTTACATTGTTGGGCAGTGCCATCTCTTGGAGTAAAAATGGACGCTTGCCCTGGCAGACTAAATCAAGTATCTATGTTTATTAAGCGTGAAGGAGTTTATTATGGACAATGTAGCGAAATTTGTGGAATCAATCATGGTTTTATGCCAATTGTTGTGGAAGCAGTTCCCGTTGAAAAATATGTAAGCTGGGTGGCAGCTCAGACCGATTGTGAGAATTGGCTTGTTGACAAGATAACAGCAATTCAAACTTTAACTCCTAGTTTAAAAAAATAATTCAGTATGACAATTGGCTTTGGTCAAATTATACTAATTCTTATCGTCAGTATTTTGTTATTTGGAAATTTTTCAAGTGTCTTAAAAGAGCTTGCTCAAGGAATTAAAATATTTCAAGATACTCTAAAAAAATAATTTTAAAATAATTATATGATAAATTCAAACTTAATTCAGCGGCATCCATTTCATCTGGTTGATCAGAGTCCTTGGCCTTTCTTAGCAGGAGTTTCGTCTTTGACCCTTACAACTGGATTTGTAATGTATATGCATTGTTACCAAGGAGGTTTTATAGTATTTAGCTTTGGATTTATGTCGTTGTTATTTACATTTTTTGTTTGGTGGAGAGATATCGTAAGAGAAAGTACATTTCAAGGTCATCATACTAAAGCAGTTCAAGATGGTCTTACATGGGGTATGATTTTGTTTATCGCTTCAGAAATAATGTTTTTTTTTGCATTCTTTTGGGCATTTTATGCATCATGTCTTTCGCCAACTGTTGAAATTGGAGGTATTTGGCCCCCACCTGGGGTGGATGTTTTAAATCCTTGGGAAGTACCATTTCTAAATACTTTAATTCTTTTAGTTTCAGGAGCTACATGTACATGGGCACATGACGCGATAATTAGTGGTGACCGAAAAGGAGTTTTGTTTGGTTTAGGATTTACAGTTTGTTTAGGTGCTGTTTTTACAGCTTTGCAAGCAGTTGAATATGTTGATGCTAACTTTACAATATCTGATGGTATTTATGGATCGACTTTTTTCTTAGCTACAGGTTTTCATGGCTTTCACGTTTTAGTTGGATCAACCTTTTTAGTAGTCTGTTTAATTAGGGCTAATAATCATCATTTTACTCGACAACATCACTTTGGTTTTGAAGCTGCTGCTTGGTATTGGCATTTCGTTGATGTTGTATGGTTATTCTTGTTTGTGTCAATTTACTGGTGGGGTGGTCTCTAATTATTATAGTAACTTAGCTAAATTATAAAAAGTTTTTGATCTAGCTAAGTTATTTTTTATTTTTATTTTTAAAATTATATGCCTACAATAGAACAACTAAGACGTAATTCTCGTGTTAAAAAACAATCGTATAGTAAAGCACCTGGTTTAGAAAAAAACCCTCAGAAAAAAGGAGTTTGTACAAAAGTTTATACAAAGACACCAAAAAAGCCAAACTCGGCTATTCGTAAAATCGCAAGAGTTAAGCTTACTAATAATCAAGAATTTATTGCTTACATTCCAGGAGAAGGGCATAATCTTCAGGAACATTCGGTAGTATTGATTAGAGGTGGTAGGGTAAAAGATTTACCAGGCGTTAGGTATCACTTAATCCGAGGTAAATATGATTTACAAGCTGTTCAGAACCGATTTCAAAGGCGTTCGAAATATGGTGCAAAAAAAACTAAATTATGTTAATTAAAAACAAATCAGAGGCTTTTATTGTTCTGAATTTCTTAAAGATTTATCTAACTAATGGTAATAAAGAAACATCTGAGAATATTCTTCGACATAGTTTTTCGTTATTAAAAAAGATAAAAAAAACAAACCCAATTGATATTATTTCATCTAATGTTGAATTGATAAAACCTTTTTGTGAGATTAAAAGTTTAAAGATTGGTGGGTCGAACTACAAAGTACCAACAGAGATTCATCCAATAAGACAAAGAGTTTTGGCTATAAAGTTTTTAGTCTTAAATTCTTTAAAAAGAAATGAGAATTCAGCATGTCGTCGTATCACAATGGAAATTTTTGATACCTCTTTTTTATCAAGTCAAAGTATTAAAAATTGTGACGACATACATAAAATTGCTGAAGCGAATAAGGTTTATATTCAATATAGAAATTAAAAACATGAGATCAATCTGGAAAGGTCCATTTATTAATAGCAGTATTTTATATGAAATATCTGTATTGCAAAAGTTAAATAAAAAAAAGAATCCTATAAGAGTTACATCAAAGAGTTCTGTTATTTTTCCTTCTTTTGTTGGTTTGATATTTTCTATTTTGAATGGCAACAAGTTCTTAAATTTGGTTATAACAGAAAACATGGTTGGCCATAAATTTGGAGAGTTTGTTGTGACGAAAAGATATCCAGCTCATAAAAAAATTAAATAATGGGACAAAAAGCAAATATAAATAGTTTACATCTTGGTCGAAATAAAGATTGGAATTGTGTTTGGTATACAAATAATAGTCAGTATTCTAAAGTGTTAACGCAAGATTTGATAATTTTAAATTATTTAAAATCTTGTTATATTATTTCAAAAAATTCTGAAGTAGTCAAAATAAGAATTTGTAGGATTTCAAAAAACATTATTATAAATCTTCAGCTAACAAATGATTTAAAATCTGACTCTTTGGCTTTGTTAAAAATGCTTGTTTTCAATTTAAAAAATGTTTTTTCTAATTTCGACCGTATTTTCATAGTTTCTAAAATTTTAAGTTCAAATGAGTTAAGAACTGACCCCATTTTTTTGTCTAAGAAAATTGCTATATTGATAGAAAACCGTATTAGGTTCAGAAGTCATTTAATTAAAAATCTGATGAGTCATACAGCTGAAATGTGTATTGGTATTAAAGTTTTATGTAAAGGACGCTTGAATGGTGCTGATATGGCAGATAGTGACTCTTTAACAGTTGGTTCAATACCTTTTCAAACATTAAAAGCCAAAATAAACTACGGTTTTTCAGTTGCAAATACAGCAAAAGGTCTTCAAAGCATAAAAATTTGGATTTACAATAGATAAACAAAATATGAAAGCACTATTTTATAATAAAGAATAAGTAGATATGTTATTTCCTAAAAAAACAAAATATAAAAAAATGTATCGAAAAGATTCTTATAAGAAAGAATTCAGAGTAAATCATTTAGTTCATGGGGATTTTGGTATAAAATCGTTAAGATCGTCCAGATTGACTGCTAAACAGTTAGAGTCTACAAGAAAAACTATGATCAAAAAAATGAAAAGAGTGGGTCGAATTTTATTACGGGTTTTTCCAGACGTTGCCATAACTAGCAAACCAGCAGAAGTTCGAATGGGTAAAGGTAAAGGTTCTTTAAATTATTGGTGTTCAAATGTAAATTCAGGACGAATTCTGTTTGAGTTTCAAGGCGTTTCTAGAGTAATTGCAGAAGAAGCTGCAAAACTAGGCAGCAAAAAATTACCTATGAGAACAAGATTTATAACTTTAGAAAGAAAATAAGATGATTCAAGACCAAAGTTTCTTAAAACTTGCTGATAATTCAGGTGCTAGATTAGTCCAATGTGTGAAAGTTTACAAAACAAAAAAGGTTGTTCTAGGGTCTCTAATTTTAGTCACAATAAAACAAGTTCGCTCAAGGTCAAAGCTAAAAAAAGGTGAGCTTTATAAAGCAATTATTGTTAGATTAAATACTTTGATTTCCAGAAAAAATGGTCATTACATAAAGTGTTCAGAGAATGCTGTCGTTTTATTAAACACAAAAGGTGACGTTTATGGAACTAGATTGATTGGACCTGTTACAAATGAGCTCCGAAAAAAGAAATTAACAAAAATTTTATCTCTGACTAAATTTATTATTTAAAAATATAACATGAATAGATTACAGATTTGGCATAAAAATATTGTAATTGTTGACTTGCTGTATAAGTTAAATTCAACGAATCTTCATAATATAACTCAATTAAAAACCATAATTTTAAAGAGTACTATAAATACAAGCGTATTAGAACCAAAAGATATTATTTTTGGACTTGTGATTCTAGAGCTTTTAAGTAATCAAAAAGCTAAAATTTTAAAAACTCGTAAGTCAATAGCAGCTTTCAAAACAAGAAAGTCCATTCCCATTAGTTCAAAAGTGACTATTAGATCAAAAAATTTATATAACTATATGGATTTTTTAGTTTGTATTGTGTTGCCTAAATTATCTGAGCTTAACCCTTTAAGTATAAAATCAGTAGCCAATAGTAAAAAATCTCTAAGTATAGGTTTATCCAATTTGGGTATGTTTCCTCAATTAACTAAAGAGTTAGAACATTTGCCGAAGAATATTGGTTTGACAGTTACTTTTAACATTAGTTTAGCAAAGTCAAATTTAATGCTATTATTGTTGTTAAGTGAACTTCAAGTTCCTATTATTTTGTAATCAATAAAGAGTATGAAAAAAATTCATACCCTTTGGGACTTTAGTTTAGTTGGTAAAACATTAGCTTTGCAAGCTAAATATCAGGAGTTCAAATCTCCTAAGTTCCATTTTTAATTAACAAATATATGAAGCATACTAATTTTAAAGATTATAAAAAAAGAATTTCTGTTCAAAAATATGAATTAATCTTATTACAGCAAAAAATTTCAAAAAGATTAACCCATCAGTTTTTAGAAAATCAACAAACCTCATCTTATAATTCAAGAATAAAAAATCGATGTGTTTTAACTGCACGAGCGAAAGGAATTTGTTCAGACTTTAAGCTTTCAAGAATAAAAACTAGAGAATTAGGCTTAAATGGTCTTATCAACGGCTTAAAAAAAGTATCTTGGTAAGCTAAGAATATCTTTAAAGCCTTTTTAGTTTAATGGTTAGAACAATTGCTTTGTAAGTAATTAATTTCAGTTCGAGTCTGAGAAGAGGCTTTTTTATTTTTTCATAGAAATTAGCATTTATAGCTCAATGGATAGAGTATCAGGTTTCGACCCTGATGATGTAGGTTCAAATCCTACTAAATGTTTTCAGTAATAGACAATTGCCCTTTTCGTCTAGTGGTTAGGACATTACTTTTTCACGGTATTAACATGAGTTCAATTCTCATAAAGGGCAACAAGTAATAGAAAGATTAACATACTTTATTATGCAGTTTAACTAACTGGAATGAAAGGAGTCGAACCTTTGAATATTGGTATCAAAAACCAATGCCTTAACCACTTGGCTACATTCCAAAGTTACTTTTAGATCTAGATAGATTTGAACTATCGACCTTACACTTATCAGGCATATGTTCTAACCAACTGAACTATAGATCTAAAATAACTTATTATTTTAAAATACTAAGCTATTTTATAATTATTCTTTTGATTCCCAAGGACTATTGAAATTAAATACTCTAAACTCTTGACTTAATTCTAAAGGTTCATAAATGACACGCTTCTGGCTATCATCATACCTAACTTCTGTATAACCTGATAATGGGAAATCTTTTCTTAAAGGATAACCTTCAAAACCATAATCTGTCAAAATTCTTCTTAAGTCTGGATGTTGTTCAATATAAACTCCATGCATGTCCCAAACTTCACGCTCTGGCCAGTTAGCTGCTTGATATAAATCAACTATTGATTCAATCGGAGTAAACTCATCAACAAAAGTCTTCACTTTTACTCGAGAATTATATTTTATACTTAACAAGCAATAAACTAATTCAAAACGTTCTTCCTTATTCGGATAATCAATTGCAAAGATATCGATAAGAACTTTAAATAAGCAATTTTCATGATCTTTTAAAAATAAAATTGTTTGTTTCAGATCTGAAACACCAACTTCAATAATAATTTCGTCTTTAAATTGAGTTATTTTCTTTACACGATTAACTAGTATATTTTCTAAAAATTTTATAAAATTTTGATTCATATAACAATATTTATTTTAAAAAAAAGAATAAACTTTACATAACTATTTTGTTAGCCACTTTAAAACGTTTTGGCTTCGTTTTATTTTTTTCTGTAACTGTAAAATACCATATAATAAAGCTTCTGCAGTCGGTGGACATCCAGGTACATATATATCGACTGGAACAATTCTATCACAACCTCTAACGACTGAGTATGAATAATGATAATAACCACCTCCATTGGCGCAACTACCCATTGACAAAACCCATCTAGGTTCAGGCATTTGATCATAAACCTTTCTTAAAGCAGGAGCCATTTTATTTGTTAGCGTTCCTGCAACAATCATGATATCAGACTGACGAGGACTAGCTCGAAATATAATACCAAATCTATCTAAATCGTATCTACTTGCTCCAGCATGCATCATCTCAACAGCACAGCATGCCAAACCAAAAGTCATTGGCCAAAGTGATCCTTTTCTTGCCCAATTTATAAGATCATCAACCTTAGAAACAACAAACTCTAATTTATTTGACATCTTTATATTATTTTTCTAATAAAACAAGGGAACGAAGACTTGAACTTCGAATGATAGTTTTGGAGACTATTGTTTTACCAATTAAACTATTCCCTTTAAATTTAGATGTTTAAATTCAAAGTATTAATGCAAATTGATGGCATCACTCAAATATAAACAAACAAGTGTAGTCCAAACATAAGCTTGTAAAAATGCAATTGCTAATTCGAGACCTGTAATTGCTATTATAACAATCATTGGAAATAATTGAATAATATAAAATACTCCACCAGCAGCTATCATTTTCCAAGCAAACGTAGCTAATATTTTTAATAAAGTATGACCAGCCATCATATTTGCAAATAATCTTACTGCCAAAGCAACTACCCTAAATACATAAGAAATCAATTCAATAGGCACTAATAAAGGAGCTAAAGCCAGAGGAGCACCCGGTGGTAAAAATAAACTAAAAAAATGTAAACCGTGTCTTTTTAAGCCAATTACGTTCAAACCTATAAAAGTTGTCATACCTAATCCAAATGTAAACACTATATGACTTGTTACTGTGAATGTGTATGGTATCATACCTAAAACATTAGCAAAAAAAATGAAAACAAATGTGGTAAAAATAAAAGGAAAAAACTTTGATCCTTTGTTTCCTAAAGCTTCGTGTAACATTCCTTGAACAAATTCATATATCATTTCAGACAACGATTGCCATCTATTAGGAGCTAAAGTTCCTTCAAAATTTGTTACATGAAAAAAACACGCGATTATAAATATGGTTAAAAATAAAAATAAACTAGAATTTGTAAAAGCAAACTTACTACCCAACAAAAAAGATAATATAGGAACAATCTCAAATTGTTCTAAAGGTGAATATAACATAAATTAGTTTTTTATCAAGCTAGGAGTGGAATTGAACCACTATTAAAAAATTTGCAGTCTTTTACATTACCGTTATGTTACCTAGCCAAATTTAAAGATATACGGAAAAAGGGAATCGAACCCTTACAGATTTTATCTATTACCACCTCAAGATAACGTGTCTACCAATTTCACCACCCCCGCTTTTTTAATAAAAATCTTAAAATCAAATGATTTAATTTAAACTCGACGTTTTTTTGAAAGTTTGCATCCACCATGTGGAATCTTTGTTACGTCTTGTATTTTTAGTATTTGCAATTTTTCAGAAGAAAAACTTTTTATACAAGCCTCTCTTCCTTCACCAAAACCATTCAAACGAATATAAACTTTTCGAACGCCACTTTTAAGGCTTTTTTGAGCTAATAGACTACTTATCGCTTGTGCGGCATAGTAACTTGATCTCTTTTGACCTTTTAAACCAGTTGAACCTCCTGAACCTGCTGCAATTACATTACCTTTTAGGTCCGTTATACAAATAAGAGTATTATTAAATGTAGACTTAACGTGAATAATCGCAATACTTATTAAACTAAAGTTACTTTTTAACATTTTTTTATCTTTTAAGAGAAAACAATAAGCCAAGAAGGATTCGAACCTACAACAAATCCATTATGAGTGGAACATTCTACCATTAAATTATTGGCTTTTCAGATTTTAAAATTACTTTAAAAAAGATGACTTTTTTCTTATAAACTTTAAACCTTTATGACTTTTTATTTCAACAAGTCTTTTTATATCAGAGTGAATATCTTTTTTTAACAAAGCTTCTACTAATATATTTTTTGTTTCAAGAAGTTTTAACAATTTTATTATATAGAATTGCGACAAATCACTAATTTTACAATCTAAACCAATATTTAACTCGTTGCAGATATTTTTTATTAGAAAAATATTTAATCCACTAATGTTTTTTAGTGCAGCATGCACTTGCTTTCTATTGTTAAGAATTTTACCAAAAACTTGCACCATATATTTTTTATTTTTGTTTACCTGGCTTTATGAAAATTATTTCATTTTCATATCGCACTCCCTTTCCTTTATAAGAGTCTGGAACTTTTATTAATTTGATGTAACGAGCTATTTGACTAACTTCTTCTTTGTCAATTCCTTTAATAAGTATCAAAGTTGATCGAAGACATAAAATAATAATGTTTGATGGTATAAATATTAAAACGTCTCTTGAAAATCCTAGTTTTATAGACAAGACTTGACAGTTTCTTGACTTATCAAAATAAACCCAACCTCGAAAACCAATACCAACTAGATTTAGTTTTTTATAATGAAACGTAGATAAGCCATTTATAAGAGATTCTAATTTATTTTCTAGAAATGCTGATTTGCTGATTAATAAGTTAGAGCTTATTTGATATTGAAAAGATGGTTTTTTCAATTTGGTATCTACTATTACGCAGCCTTTTGAACTCAAAAAAATTATAAAATTATTATAACGAAATAAACAAATATCACGTATGTCAAATGAATTTTTATGTTTCATGTTTAATAAATCTTGAATAAGAATTGACCTCCTACTTTTTGTAAGAAAGCTTGTTCGTTTGTTAAAATACCTTTGTTAGTGCTTATTATTGAAAGACCAATACCATTGAATGACTTATCTAATTTCTTGCATTTTTTAAATGAACTAAGGCCAGGCGTAGATCCAAAAATCATTTTTTGAATAGCTCCTTTGTCATTTACATATTTTAGTAAAACATTACATTTTAAAGATGATCCAGCATTTTGTTTAAAAAAACCTCTTATAAAGCCTTCCTCTGTTAAAATACTTAATATTTGATCTAAAACTTTAGAATGAACGCATATAACTACATTCGCTCCTATTTTTTGACCATTCATTATTTGATTCAAAGAATTAATTATAATTTTCATTTGTTATTATTTTTTTTAAATCGTTTTTTGAAACTTGTTATTCGTTTATCACTAAAATTTAATTCTGAGTTAAACTTTGTATCGAGTCTCCATAGTTTGTGCGCTTTTGCATCAACATCTAATTTATTATAAGACTTTTCAAACAAATAATTTGTTAAAATAATGGAACCATCTGTTAATTGAATCCACGTTTTATTTCCAGTTTTAAACTTTGTTTTCATTTTGACTTTCATGTATTAAAATATCTAAGAGCACTTTGTATTGAAATTGCAATAGTTCCAAATGATAATTTCTAAAAACATCAAAGATGTTCAATATGTTTGAACCACTAAACTGATTCAAAAGACTGTTCCACTGTAACAGATCGAAAATTTCTATCTCTTTGATAAAAATGTCAAAATTAATATTTATAAAGCGTCCATTACTATATGTTATTAAAGGTCTTAAAACTTTTGTAATTCTTATAAAATCCATCAAAGAAACAAGCTGTTTTACTTCAGTTTTACTATAGATCAAAATCAATTTTCCTTTAAAAAGAGTTTTATTTTTAAAGGCTGAAAAAAACTGTGTACTCTTAAAATTCTTAAAACTTACAAATTTAATCTTTAAATCAATTTTTTGCAACTTTTTTTGAATATCAATCCACTCTTTTGAATCACAAGACTTTAATTGTGCTAACAAGAAAAAATCAAGTTTATTTAATTTTTGAGTCAACCATATATCTTCCGATAAATATTTTTTATTTTTATAATTCATCACTTTATTTTATTTTATTTGGCGAATAGTGAGATTTGAACTCACGACTTTTAAAATCACAATTTAATGCTCTAACCACTGAACTATATTCGCCTTGAATTTATAGATTCTTAAAATACAAAAGTATTAAGATGTTAAGCATTTTTCAATAAAAATTCTCTAGAATCAAATAATTTTCACATTTGATTCAAATACAAAAATAATCCTAGAAGCTAATTTCAAAAGAACTTTGTGGGTTTTTTTATGAATATTTTTCTGTGAAAAACTTACAATTCCTTGATTTAAATTTATTGAATCGATATACAAAATAATGGTTTTATTTTGATTTACAGTCAACAAATTATTTATTGCAATAAATCCTACAAAACCGTATACCCCAACTGAAAATCCTCGTTTTGTGCCGTTAAGTAAACGACCTCTAAGAAATCTTTTTAAATCAAATTTTTCTTTAAAAAGTTTTAGTAACTTATCATTTGTTTCAATTCGTCTGTATGATTTAAAATCTACTGAGATTTCATTATAAGGTGTTTCAAGATTAATTATTTTGCAAGTGATCACATTATTAATTATTGTTTGATCCTTTAATTCAAATGTTTTAATTTTATGCTTATAACCAATGTCAAAGTTAATGTTATTATTATTGTATTTTATTTCGCTTTCAAAAAAACGATTCTCTGAAACTCCATAACAAGGAAGCGAAAACTTATAAGCGTTTAAAAATTTGTTCTGAGCTTTTATGTTTACTTTGGGCATCAACTTTATTATATTTTTTAGATCGGGGTGGCAGGATTTGAACCTACGAATTTCTATACCCAAAACAGATACGATAACCAAGCTACGCGACACCCCGAGAAGTCATTTAAGAAAATTTAATTTACTTGAATGAACCTATAAAATTAGCCATATATTTATGTAATTGAGCATCGAGTTCTGGACTAATAGCTTTCTTAACGCTAATCTCAGTCAACATAGAAGCACCATCTTGACTCAACGAAACAATTAATGCTTTTTCAAAAGCTCCAATTCGATTAATCTCTAATTTGTCTAAATAACCTTTTACCCCAGCAAACAAAATACAAGTTTGTTGTTCAACAGTTAATGGAGAAAATTGCGCTTGTTTTAATAATTCAGTCAATTTACTTCCTCGATTTAATAAGTGCTGTGTAGCAGCATCTAAATCAGAGCCAAATTGGGCAAATGCTGCGACTTCACGATATTGAGCTAATTCTAACTTTAAAGTACCTGCAACCTGTTTTATTGCCTTAATTTGAGCTGCTGAACCTACACGGCTTACTGATAATCCAACGTTCAAAGCTGGTCTTACACCTTTATAAAAAAGCTCTGTTTCAAGAAATATTTGACCGTCAGTAATCGAAATTACATTCGTTGGAATGTAAGCAGAAACATCACCCGCTTGAGTTTCAATAACTGGCAACGCGGTGAGCGAACCTAAACCAGCTTCTTTACCCATTTTAGCTGCTCTTTCTAGTAAACGCGAATGTAAGTAAAATACGTCTCCTGGATATGCTTCTCGACCTGGAGGTCTTCGCAATAATAATGACATTTGACGATAAGCTACTGCTTGTTTACTTAAATCATCAAAAATTACTAAAGAATGCATTCCATTATCTCTGAAATACTCACCCATCGTAGTACCCGTATATGGAGCTAAAAATTGCAAAGGAGCTGCGTCTGAAGCAGTAGAAGCAACTATTATAGAATATTTAAGCGCGCCTGCAGCTTCTAAAATTTTTGTAACTTGAGCTACTGTAGAACGTTTTTGACCAATTGCAACATAAATACAGTATAATTTATTAGTTTCGTCACTCGCATCATGCATTGACTTTTGATTAATAATTGCATCGATTGCAACAGCAGTTTTTCCTGTTTGACGATCACCAATAATTAATTCTCGTTGACCTCTTCCGATTGGAACCAAAGCATCCACAACTTTTAAGCCAGTTTGCATTGGTTCATGAACTGATTTTCTGGGAATTATGCCTGGTGCTTTAATTTCAACTCTAGCACGCTTAGAACTAATAATAGGCCCTTTTCCATCGATAGCTACTCCTAAACCATCAACAACTCGACCAAGTAGTTCTTTTCCTACAGGTACATCAACAATAAAATTTGTTCGCTCAACAATGTCACCTTCTTGAATTAGCCTATCATTACCAAAAATAACGACACCAACATTATCATCTTCAAGATTTAATGCCATTCCTTTTATTCCTGAGTTAGGAAATTCACACATTTCACCTGCTTGAATTCCACCCAATCCATATATACGAGCAATTCCATCTCCTATACTTAAAACTCTACCAATTTCGTCAATATTGACGTCTGAGTAATAATTTGCTAATCGTTCTTCAATAATACCTGTTAATTCAACTGCTGAAAACGCCATACGTATTTTTTTATTAAGTTTAAAACTACCTAAGAGAAGATTTGAACTTCTGACCTGAAGATTTTCAGTCTTTCGCTCTACCACTGAGCTACTTAGGTTTACAAGTGAAATTCCATAAAATCTCACTTACTTTTTAAAAAAGTTAAATACAGAAGTTTAATATGCTATTATGCAAAAGTAATGCCAATGGAGTTGGCCAAAGAAAAAAGGTCATTAAAAATATACAGCAAAATGACAAAAATAAAGAGTTTTCCTTTGACAAACTATTTAAATTGTTAATTCTTGTTTCTGAGTCAAAAAACATTAATTTAATAATTCGTATATAATAAAATGACGCGGCAACGCTTGTCATTACTCCTATTATGCTCAAAAAATACATTTCCATGTTAATGGCCGAAATGAAAATAAACATTTTACTAAAAAAACCTGCTAATGGGGGAATTCCACACATTGAAAACATTATTATTGCGAATGAAAAAGCTAATTGAGGATTTGAAACAAACAAACCAGACAAATCATTTAAATATTTAAGTTTACTTAAATTTCCTTGATTTCTTATCGACAAAAGTATCGAAAAAGTTGCTATAGTCATTATTATGTAAATAACTACATAGAAAAACGTAGCATAAATTCCTTCAATAGAGCCAGTGCTGATTCCAATTATCATGTAACCAATATGCCCTATTCCGCTATACGCTAATAAACGTTTTATCTTGGTTTGCCATAAAGCACCCAAGGTACCAACAATCATCGAAAGTATTGAGCATAAAATCAAAACCTCCTGCCAAGGCAACAGTAAACCATAGAACACATAAGAAAACAATCTAACGACTACACTCAAGACTGCGATCTTGGGAACAATAGCAAAAAAAGCTGTCACAGAAGTAGGAGCTCCTTCGTAGACATCTGGTGCCCATAAATGAAACGGTGCAGCTGATAATTTAAAAAGCATACCGATTAAAATAAATAAAACACCTAAAGGAATTGCATTACTTGTCTTTGTCTGGACTATCTCAGACGTTTCTTCAACCATTGAAAAAACTTGAAATAATTGATGATAATTAGTAGTTCCTGTAAAACCATACAACAAAGAACAACCAAAAAGTAACAAACCTGATGAAAAAGCTCCAAGTATAAAATATTTTAAACCAGCCTCCGTTGAAAATTCGGAATCTCTTTTTAATGAAGCTATAATATACATACAAAAGCTTTGCAATTCAATTGCTAGATACATTGCAATTAAATCATAGGATGAAACAACTAACATCATACCCACGACTGCTAAGACCATTAATATGATATATTCAAAACAGTTTAAATTTTCAAATTTGCTATAATCTATAGCTAAAATCAAACTGCTAATTGCTGCGAGTAGAATGATACTTTTAATTAAAATACTGATATTATCAAATATTAATAAATTATTAAAAGCTATAACTCCTATTAGTGGATTACAAACATTAAGTAGAAAAGCAAAAGACAATATTTGAACTCCAAGCCAGGTGACATTTCTAATTAAAATTGGATAACCTAAGTGTGGAGAAGTACTATAAATAACTGAATAAATAATAAGAAAATTAATTATAACAAGTATAAAAATTTCTGGAATTGCCGCAATCCAATCAATATTAAAATTAAATTTCATAACTTAAATTATTTCTAAAATGCTTGACACGCTTACATGCATTACGTCTAAAAAGACTTCCGGGTAAACTCCCATCCAAAGTATACAAATTACTAATGGCAACAATATCAAAACTTCTCGTTTAGTTACATCTTGATAATTCGAAATATAATTGACTTTTAATTGACCAAATAAAATTCTGTTACACAACCAAAGTGAGTAAGCCGCACTTAAGATCATCCCTAAACAAGCTATAAATGTTACTAAAGTGTTACTACTAAATGACCCAACTAATGTTAAAAACTCTCCTGAGAAACTACTCATTCCAGGGAAACCCAAATTAGCCACAGAAAAAAATAAAAAAAATAGAGTATATATTGGCATTACTTGTGCTATACCAGTATAATATTTAATCATCCTTGTGTGATGCCTATCATATAAAATACCAACGCATAAAAATAACGCACTGGAAACAAAACCATGACTCAACATTATCAAAATACTTCCTTCTATACCTTGTAAGTTTAAGCTAAAAATACCTATTGTAACAAAACCCATATGTGCTACTGAAGAATAAGCAATAATTTTTTTAAGATCAATCTGTCTAAGGGTTGTAATTGAAGTGTAAACTACTGCAATAATACTCATTAAATAGACTAGAGGAGTAAAAAAAATGCTACCATCTGGAAATAAGCATAAAGAAAACCTAACAAGACCATATGTACCCATCTTTAACAAAATTCCAGCTAAAATTACAGAACCCGCAGTTGGTGCTTCAACGTGCGCTTCAGGCAACCAAATATGGAAAGGAATCATAGGCACTTTTACTGCAAACGAAGCAAAAAATGCTAACCATAATATTATTTGTTTTTTTTCTGAAAAATTTACATTAAGTAACAACTGAAAATCTGTAGTACCAGCCTCAAAATATACGAGAAAGATTGCTAAAAGCATTAAAACAGAACCAATTAGTGTATAGAGAAAAAATTGATATGCAGCTTTAATTTTTCGCGTTCTAGACCCCCAAATACCGATAATTAAAAACATTGGGATTAAAATACTTTCAAAGAATATATAAAACACTAAAACGTCTAGCACAGAAAAAACAAATATTAAGATTATACCCATTGCTAAAAAACAAATATAATACTCTTTTTCATGTTTAACAACTGAGTCCCAACTTGTTAAAATACAAACGGAAATTAAAAAAGTACTCAATAAAATAAAAAATACTGATATTCCATCAATTCCTATAAATAAATGCAGATTTAATGATGGTAACCACTCTAAATATTCTAAAAATTGGAACTTAGAAGTTGAATTATCAAATAGTACGAATAAAAAAAGAGAGTATATAAAAGTAACAAGAGACGTTACGAAAGCGCATAATTTAATTAAACCCACTTGAGTTTTAGGTACACCTAAAATAATTAAAATCCCAATAAATGGAATAAGTATAAGCCATGATAGAATAAAATCAAACATAATTAATCTTATTTTACGATAATTTTATGACAAAATAATTGGTGAACATCAAAGTTATTAACACGATAAAATATAAATTTATATCAACTAAAGATACAAATATAGGCCATAACAAAAGCTTAGTCATAAGCGAAATAACCCCTATAAACATTATAAAAGCATATTGGTGAACTAAACCTGATTGTAAATTACTGATTTGTTTACTAAGAATTCCTGTTAAAAAGACTAAACTTTTTGGACCAAACAATTCAATAATTCCTTTGTCAATAATTTTATAAGTTGTGTTATAGCCTAATTTTAAAATAACACTTCCAATTAATTCATTTTGAAGTCTATCAAACAACCAACGTCTATTCAAGAAAGTGTACAATTTTCTTCCAAATGATCTAATACATAAATTAAATAAAAAATCTTTACAGAAATGAAACATTACTACTGATGAACAAGCTCCAAATAGACTCACAATTACTGGGACCCATTTGATATAGATAGGTATGAACTCAGCATCAATCATAGTTAAATTTTCAGGAGATATAAAAATTGAGTTGTTCCAGAAAGGCGTTCCTAATCCAATAAAAAGATCTTTCGTAAAATAACCTACAAATATACTGCCTATACATAATATGAATAACGGTATTCCCATTGGGAGTGGTGCATCATAAGCATTTTGAATTGCATTTTTAAAACCATTTGGATTACTAATAAAAGTTAAATAAATCAATCGAAACGAATAAAAAGCTGTAATTCCTGCAGACAACACTCCAAGCCAGTGGGCAAACGTACCGTGGAAACTGTATTTTGCGTATGCAATTTCAAGTATAACATCTTTTGAATAAAAGCCTGTTAAAAATGGAAAACCCATTAAAGCCAAAGATCCTATTAAAATCATTAAATAAGTATAAGGAAGTATTTGCAATAATCCACCCATTCTTCTCATGTCTTGTTCATCATTTAAAGCATGAATAACAGAACCAGCACTTAAAAATAATAAAGCTTTAAAATATGCATGGTTTATTAAATGAAACATACTTACAGAATAATTAGATAAACCACAAGCAAATATCATATAACCCAATTGACTACAGGTAGAGTAAGCAATCACTTTTTTTAGATCATTTTGTACTAAACCGATAGTTCCTGCAATAAAAGCTGTTAGTGCACCAAAGACCGTGATCACTGTTAAAGCTGTACCAGAGTACTCATACAAAGGAGAGCAACGAATAATAAGATATACCCCTGCAGTAACCATTGTAGCTGCATGAATAAGTGCTGATACAGGTGTAGGTCCTTCCATAGCGTCAGGTAACCAAGTGTGCAACCCTATTTGCGCTGACTTTCCTATTGCACCCACGAATAACAATAATCCAACTGCTGATAAAACGTCTACTTCAAAACCAAATAAATTATAGCTTGAACCAAATATATATGGTACTAAACTGAAAATAACTGAATAATCGCATGTTTTAAAAATAATAAAAATCGAAAATACACCAAGTGCTAATCCAACATCACCAACTCTATTTATTACCATTGCTTTTATAGCTGATTTGTTAGCTTGCAAACGTGTAAACCAAAAATTTATTAATAAATAAGAACACAAACCAACACCTTCCCAACCGAAAAACAATTGAATAAAATTATCCGCTGTTATTAACATTAACATAAAAAATGTAAATAATGACAAATAAGACATAAATCTAGATTGATGGGGATCATGACTCATATAACTCGTTGAATATAGATGTACTAACGCCGAAATTAATGTCACAGTGAAGCACATTGAAACAGTTAAACTATCAAAATAAAACCCCCAGCAAGCATCAAACATTTCACAATCAAGCCAAGGCGAAAGTTTTATATAACAAGGAGAACCTGAAAAGCCTACTTCAAAAAATAAAACCATTGAAATTATGCAAGCAAAACTAATCCCTAAGATACTAACAAATGCAGCACCTTTTGGAGTTAAAAATCGTCCAAATAAACCACTAAGAATAGAACCTATTAAAGGTAAGAATATAATACTTAAATACATTATTAGTTAGCCTTTCATTAAATCAATAAATTCAATAGCAATTGTCCCTCTTATTCTATAATAAATAACTAATATTGCTAATCCAATCGCAGACTCTGCTGCTGCAACGGTTAAAACCAAAAGAGCAAATAATTGTCCTAAGATATCATCTAGAAATATAGAAAAAATTATAAAATTGAAATTTATAGCCAATAACATTAACTCAATAGACATTAACAAAATTATAATATTTTTACGATTTAAGAAAATTCCTGAAAGACCAATCAAAAACAAAATCATAGCTACAAATAAGTATTTGCTCTGACTGATCATAAACTTTTTTTTATTAAAATTAAACTATTAACTATTAGGTTAAAAACCTTATACTAGCCAATCTAAGCCAACAAATATACCTGAAATAAAAAGTACCCAACCGAGAGAGAATGGTAAAAAGACTTTCCAACCAAGTCGCATCAATTGATCGTATCTGTAACGAGGAAACGCTGCTCGAACCCAAACAAAGACAAATAATAAAAAAGTTGTTTTTAAACCAAACCAAATAACACCAGGAATCAAGTTAAAAGGCATAACATCAAATAATGGTAACCAACCGCCTAAAAAAAATATATTTACCATACTGCACATTAAAATCATATTTGCATACTCTCCCAAAAAAAATAATGCAAAACCCATCGCTGCATATTCAGTGTTATAACCTGAAACTAATTCAGCCTCGGCCTCTGGCAAGTCAAATGGTGCTCGATTTGTTTCTGCTAAAGCAGAAACAAAAAACATTAAAAATAAAGGAAACAAAGGAACGCAATACCATATTTCTTTTTGTGCGTTCACGATTTCCGTCAAATTTAACGACCCAGCACATAATAAAACACACATAATAATTAAACCAATAGAAACTTCATAAGAAACCATTTGAGCGGCTGACCGTAAAGCACCTAAGAATGCATATTTCGAATTACTTGACCATCCAGCGGTTATTATTCCATAAACACCTAGAGAAGAAATAGCAAAAACGAATAAAACACCTACGTTTAAGTCAATCAAAACCATATTATCTCCAAAAGGAATTACTGACCAGCTCAACAGAGCCAATAAAAATGTTACAATTGGAGCCATTATGAAAATAACAGTATTAGCACTACTTGGTAAAATTGTTTCTTTTACAAGTAACTTTAAGCCATCAGCAAGTGGCTGTAATAAACCAAAAAGGCCAACAACGTTAGGACCTCGTCTTTGTTGCATGCTTGCCATAACTTTTCTTTCGAGAAGAGTTAAATAAGCTACTGCTACCAATAAAGGAATAATTAAAGCTAAACTTTTTAACACTAAATTTAAGATAATTAAAAAAGCTGTCATAAATTTAAATCTTTTTATTAACGAGGTTAGTAGCGCCTTCAAAATCTCGTTGTAATTGTTTAAAGATATCTTGCCTTCTTACGTCTCTTCTTCTATGCAACGTCAACGCAATAGCGCCAATCATAGCTACTAACAATATTATACTTGCCATGATAAGAAAAAATGAATAATAAGTAAATAATACACTACCAATGACGTCAACATTTGTTGGCGATACAACAGAATCTACCCAAGAAATATTAATTAAAGATTCATCCTGAAGAATACTATATTCAGATTTGTTAAACTCGAAGACGTCTATCGAATTCAAATCTCCTTCAACAATTAAATAAATCTCAAGAAGAAATAAAACACTTAAAAATAATCCGATAGGAAGATAACGATAAACAGAGCTACTTGATTCAGAAATTTTAACGTTTAACATCATCATAACAAATAGAAATAAAACAGCAACCGCTCCAACATAAACTATTAAAAATAACATCGCTAAAAATTCAACTCCTAAAAGAATCAACAAACCTGCAGTATTAAAGAATACAAAAACTAAAAAGAGTACAGAGTGAATAGGATTTTTAGATACGATTGTTGAAAAACCTGACATCAGTGCTAATATCGCAAACAAATCAAATAAGAAAATATCAAAACTCATAATTTATTTTTTTATTTACTATCGATACAGAGATTCAGAGGCTAAATTTTCTCTGATTTCCCATTCCCAACGATCACCATTTTTTAAGAGCTTTTCTTTGTTATAAATTAATTCTTCATGAGTCTCAGTGGCATATTCAAAATTTGGACCTTCCACGATAGCATCTACGGGACAAGCCTCTTGACAAAAGCCACAAAAGATACATTTAGTCATATCGATGTCATAACGGGTAGTTCGTCTACTGCCATCACTTCGTGCTTCAGCTTCAATAGTAATTGCTTGAGCAGGACAAACTGCTTCACATAACTTACAAGCAATACATCGTTCTTCTCCCGAAGGATATCGTCTAAGAACGTGCTCTCCACGAAACCGAGGACTTAAAGCCCCTTTTTCAAAAGGGTAATTTAAAGTTACTTTTCTTCTAAAAAAATACTGTAAAGTCATCCACATACCTCTAAAAAGCTCCGTTAAAAAAACTGTTTGTATACTCTTATCAAAATCCTTATTTGTCATACTATAAAATTTTACGTTGTATCCAATGGGCTGTAACTAACTAATTTAACTATAAATAAAAATTATAAATATACTTTTAAAAAGACTTATTATAAATAAATCAATTATTACAATCGAAATTAGTTTTGATTGTAAATTATGCATGTAATCACTAACTATTGTGTGAATACCTGCTTCAAAATGAATTATTATCAATAAAAATACGAACAAACCTAAAACAAGATTATTTGATAAACTTAAAAATATGAGTAAAATAATCAAAAGAATGGCTGAAATTCTTTGCGTGAACCAATGAAGAAATCCTTGAGTAAACATTTTTAGAAAACTATTAAACATTTTTAAAAAATTTATATTAACATATCACCCAATGCTATGGCTAAAGTCAAATATGAAATAATTTTAACTCCAACATTTCTTGGCGATTCAACATCTGTAGGCGATTCAACATCTGTAGGCAATTCAACATCTGTAGGCAATTCAACATCTGTAGGCAATTCAACAAAATCTACCCGAGGAATATTAATTAAAGATTCATCCTGAAGAATACTATATTCAGATTTGTTAAACTCGAAGACGTCTATCGAATTCAAATATCCTTCAACAATCAAATAAATTTCAAGAGGAAATAAAACATATAAAAATATGAGTGAAATAATCAAAAAAATAACTGAAATTCTTTGCGTGAACCAATGAAAAAATCCTTGAGTAAACATTTTCAGAAAACTATTAAACATTTTTAAAAAATTTATACTAATATGCTAATCACTACTATAACTAAAACCAAACATAAAACAATTCCACCTGTAACATATAAACTTTTAATTTCAAGCCCAAAAGCCAAATCCCAAGATAAATGTCTTATGCCATTTATTATATGAAATGAAATTCCAAACAAAATAAAATAGCTAACAACTATAATAAATGGGAAAAATATGGAAAAAATATCAAAGAAAAAACAATACTGATATGAAAATCCAAAAAAAGAAAGATTAAAATAAAACAATATCAAACTGAGAGCAGTTGATAAAACAAGAATTGAGCCAGTAATTCTATGAAAAATTGATAACACAGAAGTTAATTGAGGTTTATAAACCGTAAGATGAGGCGAAAGTGGACGTATTTTTTGTTTCATAATTTCAAAAATTTTAATAAGAAAACAATTATTAAACAACCATCAAATAATTTCCTTTAGCGAAAGTAGGACTCGAACCTACGCATACGAATTATGATCCCGGTGTTCTACCGCTGAACTATGTCGCCTTTTAATATTAAATTCAAATCCATTTTTTATACATCACCACTTATTAGTTTTATTTGTTAAATCCGAGTGAAATCACTAATTAATCTTTAAAAACTATTATTCCACTAAAACAATTAAGTGATAAAGGACTTGAACCATTAACTTTTTCCTTGTAAGGGAAATGCTCTACCAATTGAGCTAATCACTTTTAACAAAACAAATACTATTTATTTGATACCAAATCCATCTCATTCGAAGTTTTCTCAAAACTTTTTAACCTTTGTATATTAGCTTTTAAGGATACTAAAAGTCTAAAAAAATTATTAATTGCTTCTTTGTCAACTGCAGTCAACTCTGAATTACTTAAAAGTAAATTGTCAACACTTAAAGTGAATTCAATTAGTAAGAAATCCAAATTTTCGTATTCTTTAAAAAATAATGGTATCTTTTTGGAAACACCATTGATCCTTGATTCTTTAATCATTACATGAGTAAAAAAATCATTCTCAACCAACTTCAAATATAAAGTCGAATCCTTCACGTTTTCTAATGCCAAAGGTTTAGCTAACTTCTCTTCAATGGTCCATTTGAGCACATAAAGAAAACATTTATGCTCAGTGAACAATCTTAAGAATTCTTGATATTTTCTTAGGGGAAAAACCCTATTAATAACATCTTTCGTCTTAGCTTGGCTATCGTGAGCTTGTAAATTATCAAAGAGCTTCTTACTTGACTCATCGAGTTGTTCTACGATGCTTCTTAAGAGTCCAAACACTTTTTTACAGTGAGCAACTTTGGCACCACAAACAGAACCATGACGTTTATTTAAATCAACACTATCTGTCTCAGTGAACTGCTTTTTACAGTCAACGTTATTTACAAAATGAAAATTTACACAATCAAAATATTTACCAAGTGATTGTCCAAAGTAAAGTTTAAGCAAAGCTGGTTCTTCTATGGAACCTTTCTCAAGTAAGTCATCTTTAAGACCCTTTAAAATGAATGAGTTCATCACCAAAGGACTTTCAACGTCCTCACTACAATCCTTAAAATAGCTTTTATCTATCTTAATCAATTCATTTAGAAAACTTAAAGACTCTCTTTTTAAGGCACTAAGACTTGTTGATCTGATATTTAACATAATTAATAATTAATAATTGTTTATTTACTAGTAATTTTTTATAAGATTTAAAACTTAAACTTATTGATCGAGCAATTCGAACAATACTTTATTTAACACAAGACCCGGAACCCAAACGGCTCTACCAATTGAGCTAATCACTTTTAACAAAACAAATACTATTTATTTGATACCAAATCCATCTCATTCGAAGTTTTCTCAAAACTTTTTAATCTTTGTATATTAACTTTTAAGGATACTAAAAGTCTAAAAAAGTCATTAATTGCTTCTTTGTCAACTGCAGTCAACTCTGAATTACTTAAAAGTAAATTGTCAACACTTGAAGTGAATTCAATTAGTAAAAAATCCAAATTTTCGTATTCTTTAAAAAAGAATGATATCTTTTTGAAAACACCATTAAACCTTGATTCTTTAATCATTACATGAATAAAAAAATCATTCTCAACCAACTTCAAATATAAAGTCGAATCCTTCACGTTTTCTAATGCCAAAGGTTTAGCTAACTTCTCTTCAATGATCCATTTGAGCACATAAAGAAAACATTTATGCTCAGTGAGCAATCTTAAGAATTCTTGATATTTTTTTAGGGGAAAAACCCTATTAGTAATATCTTTCGTCTTAGCTTGGCTATCGTGAGCTTGTAAATTATCAAAGAGCTTCTTACTTGACTCATCGAGTTGTTCTACGATGCTTCTTAAGAGTCCAAACACTTTTTTACAGTGAGCAACTTTGGCACCACAAACAGAATCATAGTATTTATTTGAATCAACACTATCTGTCTCAGTGAACTGCTTTTTACAGTCAACGTTATTTACAAAATGAAGATTTACACAATCAAAATATTTACCAAGCGATTGTCCAAAGTAAAGTTTAAACAAAGCTGGTTCTTCTATGAAACCATTCTCAAGTAAGTCATCTTTAAGACCCTTTAAAATGAATGAGTTCATCACCAAAGGACTTTCAACGTCCTCACTACAATCCTTAAAATAGCTTTTATCTATCTTAATCAATTCACTTAGAAAACTTAAAGACTCTCTTTTTAAGGCAACAAGACTTGGTAAGCTGAAATTTGACATAATTAATAATTCTTTATTTACTAGTAATTTTTTATAAGATTTAAAACTTAAACTCTTAATTCTTCATTTTTAATTCTTAATTCTAAATCTCTTAATCAATTCACTTAGAAAACTTAAAGACTCTCTTTTTAAGGCAACAAGACTTGGTAAGCTGAGATTTGACATAATTAATAATACTTTATTT
>Ga0209702_10002769_pt1 | contig 29514 bp, 24 predicted proteins | sample FRY01_FD_187210 | JGI IMG/M metagenome (GOLD analysis project Ga0209702, IMG submission 187210) | Freshwater microbial communities from Lake Fryxell liftoff mats and glacier meltwater in Antarctica - FRY-01 (SPAdes) (version 2) | ecosystem: Environmental > Aquatic > Freshwater > Ice > Glacier... | reverse complement strand
ATCACGAAACCTTTGGCAGTCGCGTTGACAGTGGCGGCATTAATGATGTCGCCCAGGCCGAGGTCGTAAAATGTGAGCGCAAGGCGGCGCCGTAACGCGGCCTGGCTCTCGCTAGGGGTGAAAGGTGCACGTGCCATGTCAGTCTCCATTTCTGGAACGGCGCTTTGGCGCTGGTGTTCCATTGCTTTGGGGTCTAAACCGGAGCGAAAATCTCGATCCGGCTAAGTGTGTTTGTAAAATACAAGGGGGGTGTAATACGGATTAGAACCCCTTAATTAATTGAGTAAGAGAGATATCTTGACGACGCAACACCCAGGTTTAGGTTGCGATTGTCAAAGGGGGTAGGGCATGAAGGTCGCGTCAACGCCGTGGCGCCGTGCGCGCGAACTCGAATGATGCTCAACAGCCCAGCCGTCGCCGCGTTGATGCCAACATCAAACGATTTTGATCGCCACACACCAGATCACGTTGCACCACTCGTTGCCTACCTCGCATCAAATCTGTATCGCTTTACCGGCCGAGTGTTTGCAATTGAAGGACCAGATGTCGCGATATACGGCCCCGCGGCAGTAGTGGACGAGTGGAAGACCGAGACTCAGTGGACACTCAGCGAACTCGCACGAGCCCTATCTGACGCATCTAACCAGATTTCGTCACGGGGGTTCTTCCCTGGCGGCCCCGTGCAACACAACGTGCCATCGGGCCGCACATTGAAATCACTTGGCGCAGTCTGCGATTAAACCAGGCATAAAAAGTCCGTGACAGGCGATGACTACAATCTGTTTATGGGAGATTGTTTAGATCCATTTGACTTTGTAGATACAGAATTCGCCGTGTCAGGCCCATATATTTGTGGATTAGGTGTGCCTTGTTATTTGCGTGCCACGTATGATCGCGTTTCCAATGTAGGGACACTAACTCTTTTGGTTTGGGCTAGTTCCGATGGTTGGTGGCCACGCAACTCACTCGTCTATTCTCCGCCGGGTGACTCAGTCATCGAAAACGTGTGCGATGATTCCGAATTATATTGCGAAGAAAAAATTCTAACACTTTCTTCAGATTTCCATGACGAGTCCAACTTTTTATTAAACCAACGTGGGGGGCACTCGGCACATGGCATCATCGCAGTCCTGCTTGGATTTTGCCGTAATTCGTCCTTATATGAGGGATTGGGGAATATTACTCAGGCTCAGGTTGATCAATGCATCATTGATGACGACGAACTGGGACTAGCAGAAGAAATCGAAAAGTTCGGCATCGCTAATCCTTACCCGCTTGATGACAAGAAATATAATTTTTGGGTTCCTGATACATCATGGCGTGAAGTTGGTTTGCGCTCCAGAGATATCTATCCGCACGGGTTGTAAAACCAAAGTGCACTAAGTGATCTCAATGAGTAATCAGTCCACACTCCACGCACTTCTGCGAAAGAAACTTGGCATTGCACCTGGTGGCAAAAGTGTCATGGTTGGCGTAATTGAAATGACGGTCATTGCTGCATCCGGGTATTCTTTAACTAATCTAGGTGCAGGGTCTTCCCATAGTCAGAAGATAGAACGCATTAATTTCTTAAATGTTTCAAGATCGGAGCTATTCAAATGAGTAGCGAACTCCAAGGAGCGGATATCAAACAATTGATAATTGCCGCATTATCTGAATATGCATACTTAACTGCTAGGGAACTTCAAACTATTACAGGCCACAATAAGTCACCAATCAACAGCGTGCTGTATAAATACCCTGAAATTTTCAATATGAGTGATGACCAGAGGCCTAAGTGGTCCCTGAGGCAAACAGATGAAGCACCGGAAAGCAAGATATTGCCGTCTGCTGTCGTGAAACAAGCCCGAATCAGTTTTGAACTTTACGAATGGCAAAGGGAAGCGCTTGACGCTTGGATTCAGAACGGTAAACGGGGGATCGTTGAGGCAGTTACGGGTGCCGGCAAGACCAGATTGGCCCTTGCCGCTATTTCCGATCATCTGAGTTCTGCTGGAAAGGTTGCAATAGTTGTCCCGACAATTGACTTGCAGGCGCAATGGCACAGGGAGGTAGGAAAGCACTTTACCGATATCAAAATTGGTCTTTTAGGTGGTGGATCAAAAGGTTCGTTGAAAACCTGTGACCTTCTGATTGCAGTAGCTAACGCGGCAGGTATGTATGACTTAGGTCTATCAGAGGACGTCGTTGGCTTACTCGTTGCTGATGAGTGCCATCATTTCGCACCCCCATCTTTCAGACGTGCTCTTGAAGATCATTTTGATTTTCGTTTGGGTATCAGTGCGACAAGAGAACGAAATGATGGAGGCCATGACACAGTCCTGGCGCCATACTTTGGGCCAGTTGTGTTCTCAATTGGATATCGGCGGGCTCTGGCTGACGGCATAATTGCAAAAGTCCGTGTCGCAACCATTGGTGTCAAGTTACGTTCTGACGAGCAATTTCTATATGACGAGCTGACGAAGCAAATTGGTAATTCAAAGAGCGTCTTGGTCAATAGGTTTGGACTTCGTGGCGAACCTTATCAAGAATTCATGGAGGCTGTTCATAAATTAGCGAAGGACGGCACTATGCAAGAAGGCATGGCGGCAAATCGCTATATAGGAGGAGTGACAAAACGTCTGGCACTCTTGTGTGAGACCCCAGTGAAATTGGAGATCCTCGCCTTGTTGGCTCCAGTAATCAAGAATTCGCAAGGTACGTTTTTGTTTACTCAAACTATTAAGGGCGCCGAAGATGCGACTGAATATCTCAGAAATCTCGGCGTCAATGCCGTAGTTATACATGCGGAGCTAAGTGCCGGGGAGAGAAAATCAGTTTTTGAGTTGTTCTCGTCCGGTGCAGTTGAAGCAATCGCATCAGTTCATTTACTTAGCCAAGGCATAGATGTGCCCGAAGCAGATTTTGCAATAATTCTGGCGGCGAGCAAAACGCGTAGACAAATGATTCAAAGAATGGGACGAATTCTTCGCCCTAAGGCAGATGGCCGGGCAGCGCGATTCGCTATCACGTATGTTCGCGGCACAGGAGAAGATCCAGCAAGTGGTGCCCACAGTGCATTTTTTGATGAATTGCGTGAAGTTGCTGATGAGGATGCTGATGAGATTGCAGATTTTTCGGCCTCTGACAACTTTGATGGTTTAGATGACTTTCTAAACCCTTAGTCAATTTGGCAAGCGACCGATGTCGTTTGAAAGAATTTGTTCAGATGTCGCGATATATGGCCCCGCGGCAGTATTGGGCGAGTGGAAGACCGAAACTCAGTAGGCACTCAGCGAACTCGTACAAGCCCTATCTGGCGCACGTAACCAGATTTCGACGCGAATATTCTTCCCTTGCGGCCCAGTACAAAACAATGTGCCATCGGGCCGCACACTCAAATCGCATGGCAAAACGGGCGAGCAGATACACACCTATATATAGGTGTACCCACATCTCAAATCGCGAACAATTCCAGACACCGTTTAGCTTTGGTGGTAGCTCTTGCAGGGGCATATCTTATGGTTGTTTGTGGGCCGATTAATGGCGTCACTTAAAATGAGATACCCTGCCTGAGCATGTAGAAATACTCCATTGATCTTTAGGGATCCAAACCACTGTTCGAAATCTCCGAAGCAGCCCGGATTAGAGAGTATTGCGGTCGGGTTGGAGTCTTGGTTCAGGACAAGCAGGTGCCATCTTTTGAAGTTGAACACAAACCAAATTCACGTAAAAGAAAAGAAGTTGCCACTTGAAACAAGAAAAGTATTCGGATTCAAAATAGTGTCAGCCAATAGCATTTCCTTACTTGCATTTCCCGCCGCCTCACCGGCACTGGAATATTTTGGCCTAAAGTTCTCGTCAGGTGGCGCGCACATCAGCCGGACCATGATGCTGGCGGAACTTGAAGCAGTGCTGGCGGCTGTTCCTAATGGTTCAGGTGCTTCCGATTACCACGATGCAATTCTTCAGCGGAATGTTCTGCACAAGGCCACTGACAGCACCCGCAAAGAATCATTGCGACGGCTCCGCGAACTATATGCGCTCGACGAGACCAGGCCGATTTTTGGACTCCTGCGCAAGCTTCATGCGATCGATGCGGCGAGCTTGCCGTTGCTGGCATTACAAGTGGCCTGGGCGCGCGATCCACTTTTGCGGGTCACGACCCCTCCCGTCGTTGACGCATCAGTAGGCGAGCGCGTTGAAACAGAGAGCCTGGCACAGGCGTTTGAAGCCGCGTTCCCTGATCAATATTCGGAACTGAGTCGAAATCAGACCGCACGGCATGCAGCGTCCTCTTGGACCCAATCTGGGCACTTGGTCGGCCGTACAAAAAAGACCCGTCAGCAGATCAAGCCCTCTGTTGTGGCCGTCACCATGGCCTTGTTTCTTGGTGATGTCGCCGGTTTTCATGGCGCTGCGATCTTCTCCAGTCCTTGGTGCGCCCTCCTTGATCTGAACCCGGGCCGCGCCAGAGCACTGGGCCAAGAGGCCCATCGTGCCAGCCTGCTCAACCTGCGTGCGGTGGGTGAGGTCGTTGAGCTGAGTTTTCCACTGCTCGCTGAATTCCAGGCCCAACCATCATGAGCGCCATAGACCGGCTTCTGACCAACTACTCTCGCCAGGTGCGCCTGCCCTGGCCGGCTAACACATCGGGTAAGCAGCGCGTCTGGTTCGCGGTTTATCCCCCGGCCGAAGAACGACGGGTGCGGGCGCGCCTGCCGCAGTTTGAAGCCCACACCCTGGAGACCAACCACGGCTGGACCACCGTTGATCTCACCCGATTACTCCCGGAATGGATTGCGGCCCACGAATACCGCGAAGGCATCTTCGCGGAACCAGAGCATTTCAGCGCCAACAGCGAACTCGAAGACCTGGCGGTTGAACGAGTACGCCAGGTCTGTACCCGTGAGGATGTGGATGCCACCACTGTCGTGGCCGTCACGGGCCTTGCTTCGCTATTCGACTTCATGCGTGTCTCAAGCCTGATTGAAAGCGTAGAGGACAGCATACGCGGACGCTTGCTGATCATGTTCCCGGGCGAATACACGGGTAACGTTTATCGCTTCATGGATGCGCGCGACGGCTTTAACTACATGGCCATTCCCATCACTTCAACCGAGAGGTTCATCAACTCATGAATAACGGCGAACTGTATTTCCGTGATCCAACGACCTTTGAGATGCTCAATAACGGCGTATCAAAGGTTGCCGAGATCGGCCACGACGAGCGCCAAATCCAGACGCTCCGCTTCGAGCTAACTAATTTTGTCTGTGATGGCGAATACGCACGCGGATTGGAGCGGATTCTCAACGCCTACCTCGCCGGCTTGGGACAAGCGGAGCAGAAGGCAGTCTGGGTCAGTGGCTTTTTCGGTAGCGGCAAGTCACATCTTGTCAAAGTGTTGCGCTACCTCTGGGAGGACTACCACTTCGCCGATGGCGCCACGGCCCGGTCGCTTGTAACGCTGCCAGCGGAAATAGCCGATCTGCTTAAGGAATTGAGTACCCGCAGCGCGGCCATGGGGGGCTTGCGCGCGGCAGCAGGAACCCTTGGCGCGGGTTCAATGGATAACGTTCGTCTGGCCTTCATCCAATTAGTATTGCGAGCGGCTGGCCTGCCAGAGAATCTGGCACAGGCCAACTTTATTCTTTGGCTACGCTCATCTGGGTTCGAGGCCAAGGTTGAGGCCGAGCTCAAGAAGCAGAAACGGGAACTACGCCGCGAAGTCCTCAGTTTGAAACTCTCCCTTCCCCTCGCGGAAGCTCTCGTCAGTGTCGAGCCCAAATATGACACTGCCGCTCATGCCCAAGCAGCCATCCAGGATCAATTCAAGGACAACAATTCCCCGACAATTGATGATGCGCTCAATGTAGTGAGACAGATATTTGGGACTGACGGAAAGTTTCCATGCACACTACTTGTGCTGGATGAAGTTCAGCAGTTCATTGGCGAAAAAATTCAGAGAGCACATGACATTCAAGAAATTGCTGAGCACTGTTGCACAGATATGGGGAGTCGCCTGCTTATCGTTGGCACTGGCCAATCTGCACTGAACACTACTCCTAGCCTGCAACGACTTCAGGCCCGCTTTTCGGTGCGCGTCCAGCTCTCCGACACCGATGTCGAAAGCGTCATACGCAAAACCGTCCTGCGCAAGAAGCCGGAGCAAGAGGCCGCCATTACAGCCTGCATGGAAGCCAATCAGGGTGAACTGGCGCGTCATTTGCAGAATACCCGCCTCGCTGCCACCCACGAGGACAACCAATTTTTTGTCGCTGATTACCCGCTGCTGCCCACCCGTCGCCGGTTCTGGGAAAAGGTGCTGCGCAATACCGACCACTCCGGTACCAAGGCCCAGTTGCGCTCGCAGTTGCAGATCGTGTTTGAAGCCACCAAACAAACCGCAGGGTTGGCGGTGGGCACGGTGGTCCCCGCAGACTTCATCTATGACCAGATTTCTACCGACCTTATCAACTCCGGCGAGTTGGAGCGCGAATACGACGAGATCATCCGCAAGCAGCGCGACGACACTCCCGAAGGCGGTCTTCGTTCCAGTCTCTGCGCCCTGATTTTCCTCATCGGCAAATTGCCCCACTCGCCGGGCACTGACGACGGCGTTCGCGCTACCGCTGAAACGCTGACGGACCTGCTGGTGAGCGACCTCAAGAACGACCGGCCAAGGCTGGAACAGCAAGTCCCCAAGATGCTCAAGCAGCTCGTCGATGCTGGCCAGGTCATGGCGGTGGAAAATGAGTTCCGCCTGCAAACGCGCGAAGGCGCTCTCTGGACGCACGACTTCAACCGCCGCCGCGTCAGCGCGCTCAATGACGACCAGCGCATCAATACCAAACGTGCGGAACTGCTGCGCGATGGAACAAAGCAGGCGCTGAAGCCCGTATCGTTGCAGCAGGGCAGCTCTGGGGTGCCGCGCAAACTAGCGTTTGAGCTTTCCTCCAATCGGCCCGCCACCAGCAACGACGAGGTCACCGTATGGGTACGTGATGGCTGGAGCGACGATCAGAATACGGTATTGAACGACGCCCGTGCCGCCGGCGTCGATAGCCCCTTGCTCTTCGGCTATCTGCCACGCCTTCATCACGAAGAATTGAAACAGGCAATCGCCTCCCACATTGCCGCCCAAGAGACGCTGGATACCAACGGCCCGGCCGGAACACCAGAGGCGATCGAAGCACGCAAAGCCGTCGAGACGTATCTGGAGGTCGCCACGCATCGCATTCAGGAACTTCTCGGCCAGATCATCGGCGGCGCGAAAGTTTTTCTAGGTGGTGGACAGGAAGCCAACGGCATTGAGCTGGCCGACAAAGTGCAGGATTCGGCGGACAGTGCCTTGGTGCGGCTATTCCCACAGTTTTCCGAGGCCGATCACGCCAACTGGGGCCAGGTTGTCAACCGCGCCCGAGGTGGCGATGTCGGGGCACTCGCCCAGGTCAACTACCCTGGCGATGTCACCAAGCACCCAGTCTGTCGGCGGGTGATCGACGTGATTGGTGCGGGCAAGAAGGGCAAGGAAATCCGCGAGAATTTCAAATCCGCTCCTTACGGTTGGCCGCAGGATGCGATTGATGGAGCGCTATTCGTCATGCTGGTCGCCGGGAATCTCCGCGCCACGCTCAATGGGCAGCCAGCACAGGCGCAGACCCTGCCGCAAAACCAGATCGGTGTGACCAGCTTTTACGTGGACATTCCGCCGCTGAACGTGCAGCAGAGGCTCGACTTGAAGGCGCTCTTTCAAAAATCCGGCGTCACCACCCAGAACGGCAAGGAATCCGAAGCCGCTGCCCAGTTCCTGAAAAACCTGCTCGCTTTGGCGGAGTCCGCCGGTGGCACCGCGCCGCGCCCGGACATACCCGACACCCAGGCGCCGCGCGATCTCCAGATGCTCAGCGGCAATGCCCAGTTGCTCAAGATTCACGAGCAGAAAGACGCCCTCACCGCCAGTCTCACGGCATGGAAGAAGAGCACAGACGCCATTGCCAAACGCTGGCCGGTCTGGGAGCGGCTGGCGGATTTTCAGCAGTTCGCCGCTGGACTGCCGGAAGCGCAGACCTGTGGCGTGTCCATTACTGCCATCACGGCCGGGCGCAGCCTGTTGGGCGATCCCGATCAAGCGCCGGAACTCACCAAGCAGCTCACCACGGTGCTGCGCCTCGCACTCGGCAAACTGCAGGACGATCTCGGCACGGCGTTTGTCTCCGGCAATGAGCGACTCGCCGCTTCCCAAGTCTGGCAACGTCTCAGCGACGAGCAGCTGGCTGCGCTGGCTGCCAGTTGCCAGCTCGCCGCCCCCGCCACGGAAACCTTCGGCTCGGACGATGAAATCCTTGCTGCGCTGCGCCTCAAGACCCTCACCGACCGCCGCAATCTGCTCGATGCCGTGCCGCAGCGATTCACCCGCGCCCTGGAAGAAGCCAGCCTCCTACTGGAGCCTAAAGCGGTGAAGATCAACCTGCCGGGCGCCACCATCAAGAACGCGGTTGAACTCGACCAGTGGATGGCCAAGGTACGAGCACAGGTGGAAGCACAGCTCAAGATAGGCCCCGTCATCCTGTGAGCACGCTTGCGTCGCCGCTGCGCCGCCAGTTGGAAAACGCCGTCGAGAAGGCGCGCAAGATCGCCGAGGTGGGCACGCGCAAATCGCTTGAAGCCCTCGCCGTACATGAACCGGACCCGTACCGGCACATGGACGAAGCGCAACGCAAACTCCGCGTGCAACTCCGCGCCCAGGCCAGACAACTCGGCGATGGTGAGAGCCAGATCAAGCGCGGCGTCTACGAGATCAAGCACCTGGTCGAAAAGACTGCCTACGACCAGTGGCATCGGCTGCTCTTCGCCCAGTTTCTGCTGGAAAATAACCTGCTCATCTCGCCTGACCACGGCGTGTCGGTATCGCTGGACGATTGCGAGGAACTCGCCCCATCGCTGGGGCTGAAGGACGCCTGGGCCGTGGCGGCACGCTTTGCCGCCGTGGAACTGCCTGAAATCTTCCGTGCCGACGACCCGGCGTGTGCGGTGGAACTCCACGTGGAAGACCGCAACAAACTCGTCCAGTTGGTCAAAGAGTTGCCCGTAGAGGTGTTCACCGCCAGCGATAGCCTCGGCTGGTGCTACCAGTTCTGGCAGTCGGAGCGGAAGGACGAGATCAACGCCGCCGGCAACAAGATCGGCGCGGATGAACTGCCGGCGGTAACACAATTGTTCACCGAGGATTACATGGTGGACTTCCTACTCGATAACACGCTCGGCGCGTGGCACGCGGGCAAGGTTCTCACCGCGAATCCCAAGCTGGCCGAAACCGCGCAGGACGAGGACGAACTCCGCCGCGCCGTGTCACTGCCCGGCTGCCCGTGGAAATATCTGCGCTTCATCAAAGCAGAGAATGACAAGTGGACTCCTGCCGCGGGCACGTTTGATGGCTGGCCGAAAACAGCGAAAGAACTTACCTGCCTTGACCCGTGCATGGGCAGCGGACATTTTGTGGTGGCAATGTTCGAGCGCCTTGTCGCGCTGCGGATGGTCGAGGAAAAACTTGATGAACAAGTGGTGGTGGTGTCGGTGATAAGCGACAACCTGTTCGGGCTGGAGCTCGACCCGCGTTGCACGCAGATCGGCGCATTCAATCTGGCGCTTGCCGCATGGCGGCGCGTGGGACACTGCATACTGCCAGCGATGAACTTGGCCTGCTCGGGTCTCGCGCCGAACGCGCGCGAAGCCGACTGGATCGCGCTTGCTGGCGACAACCAGAACCTTCAGCGCGGTATGGAAGGGCTTTACCGCTTATTCAAGAACGCACCGGTGCTGGGCAGCCTCATCAACCCGGGCGCCGGCAAGGGTGACCTTTTTGTGGCCGACTACCATGAACTCCAACCGCTGCTGGAAAAGGCGCTGGCGCAGGAAGCCAAGGACGACACCGCGCACGAAATGGCCGTAACCGCACGCGGCCTGGCCAAGGCAGCAGAAATTCTTGCCGGGGAGTTCACGCTAGTTGCCACCAACGTGCCTTACCTCGGGCGTGAAGGACACACCGATGACTTGGTGAACTTCGGAGATGGTTACGCTCCAGATGCGACAGCCGATTTGGCGACACTGATGTTACACCGATGCCTTCAATTTATCGAAAAGTATGGAACGATAGGTGTCGTCCTTCCTCAGAATTGGTGGGTCGGAAAGTCATATTCAGGCTTCAGGAAACGTGTGCTCACAGAGACAAGTTGGCGATTCGCCGCTGTGCTGGGTGAAGAAGCGTGGCAAGCATTTGGCAATCGTGGTCCAAATACCATCTTGCTCGGCATTGACGGGAACAAGCCCACCGAAGAGAACGAATTTGCTGCGCTCGATGTCTCAACGAAGCCAGGCATGCCGGTCGTCGGACCAGAGACAAAAGCATGGGCGCTTGCTGGCGAGGAGACGACAGACGAACTGAAACGGTTGTCGAAGGTAGTGACGGTTGGGCAGCGGCAACTTTCTTTGAACCGGGAAGCGCGCATTTCAGTAGCCCAAGTCGGGAGTGCAGCTGCGCTTTCCGCTTCCGTCATTTCCGGAGAGGGCTGCTCGACAGGAGACAACGATCACTTTCTCCGGAGCTTCTGGGAGGTTTCCAACTTTCGCGGCTGGCTACGTTACGCCGGGCCTGGCTTCGAGCATTGGTCGTATTGCGACAACTCGTTAGTGGTTCTGTGGGAGGACGGAGCTGGTGACTTGGCGAGAAGTAGCCAAGCTCGGATTCAAAACACTGAGCTGTGGGAGCGTTCAGGAGTTCTAGTCGGTCGGGTGCGAAGGATTACTGCAACGATTTTCTCCGGTGGATGCTTTTCAAAAGGAGCAGTCTTGGTTTGCCCGCGAGACAAAGCCAATTACCTGCCCATTTACGCGTTCCTCAGGTCGAAAGAATTTGAAAACTTAGTTCGCACGATTGACCCGCGCGTGTCTGCCGCGACAAGCGTCCTGACAGATGTCCCCTTTGACCTCGCGCACTGGCAGAAGGTGGCGGCGGAGAAGTATCCGCACGGGTTGCCCAAGCCGTTTTCGAGTGACCCGGCGCAGTGGTTGTTCAACGGCTATCCTGCCGGTGCAGACCAGCCGTTGCAGGTGGCCGTGGCCCGCTTGCTTGGCTACCAGTGGCCGCGCCAGACTGGTTCAAGTTTTCCCGATTGCCCGGCGCTCGCCCCGGATGGTCTGGAATCGTTGGCTGATGTAGATGGCATCGTCTGCTTTTCCGCCAGCATGGGTGAAGACGCTGCTGCGGAGCGTTTGCGCGAACTTCTCGCTAGTGCTTATGGCAAGGATTGGAATGCCTCCAAGCAAGAGGAGTTACTCGCCCAGGTGGATTACGCGGGTTCGACGTTGGAAGATTGGCTGCGTAAGGGGTTTTTCGAGCAGCATTGCAAGCTGTTTCACAATCGCCCGTTCATATGGCATATTTGGGATGGCCACAAGAGCGGTTTCAGCGCGCTGGTGAATTATCACAAGCTCACCCACGATAATCTGGAAAAGCTCACCTACGCCTTCCTCGGCGACTGGATTCGCCGCCAGCAGGCTGCAGTGAAAGCAGGCGAAGCCGGCAGCGATGCCCGTCTCCAGGCTGCGAAGCAATTGCAGTCCGCGCTTAAGCTGATCCTCGACGGCGAGCCACCCTACGATATTTTTGTGCGCTGGAAGCCGCTCGCGCAGCAAGTCATCGGCTGGAAGCCCGACATAAACGACGGCGTGCGTATGAACATCCGCCCGTTCGCCACAGCCGACATTCTTCGTAAACGGGTGAAGATAAAATGGGAAAAAGATCGCGGCAAGGAACCTCCGCGTGATAAGAAAGAATTCCCGTGGTTCTGGGGCTGGGATGAAGAAAAGAAGGACTTTGCTGGCGTTGGCAAAGACTCTGATGGTAATCGTTGGAACGATTGCCACTACACCAACGAGTTTAAGAAAGTGGCGCGAGAGGCAAGTAAGAAAAAATGAGCACGCTTGCTTCGCCGTTGCGTCGCCAGTTGGAAATTGCTAGTAAGAAGGCACGCAAGATCGCTGAGGTGGGTGTGCGTAAATCGCTTGAAGCCCTCGCCGTGCATGAGCCGGACCCTTACCGCCACATGGACGAGGCGCAGCGCAGGCTCCGTGTGCAACTTCGTGCCCAGGCCAGACAACTCGGTGATGGCGAAAGCCACACTAAACGCGGCGCCTACGAGATCAAACATATAGTCGAAAAGACCGCTTACGACCAGTGGCATCGGCTGCTCTTCGCCCAGTTTTTGTTGGAAAACAATTTGCTTATCTCGCCTGACCACGGTGTGTCGGTGACGCTGAACGATTGCGAGGAACTTAGCGCCTCGCTGGGGTTGAAGGATTCGTGGGCGGTGGCGGCACGCTTTGCGGCCGTGGAGCTTCCGGAGATTTTCCGTGCTGATGACCCGGCGGGTGCGGTGGAAATTCCCGTGGAAGACCGCAACAAACTCATCCAGTTGGTCAAAGAGTTGCCTGTGGAAGTGTTCACCGCCAGCGACAGCCTCGGCTGGTGCTACCAGTTCTGGCAGTCAGAGCGTAAAGACGAGGTCAACGCTGCTGGCAACAAGATCGGTGCCGATGAACTGCCAGCGGTCACGCAACTGTTCACCGAGGATTACATGGTGGACTTCTTGCTAGATAACACCCTCGGCGCGTGGCACGCGGGCAAGGTTCTCACCGCAAATCCCAAGCTGGCTGAAACCGCGCACGACGAGGACGAACTCCGATTAGCCGTGTCGCTGCCGGGCTGCCCGTGGAAATATTTGCGCTTCATCAAAGCAGAGAATGACAAGTGGACTCCTGCCGCGGGCACGTTTGACGGCTGGCCAAAAACGGCGAAAGAACTTACTTGCCTCGACCCGTGCATGGGCAGCGGACATTTTGTGGTGGCTATGTTCGAGCGGCTCGTCGCGCTGCGGATGGTCGAGGAAAAACTGGATGAACAAGAGACGGTGGTGTCGGTGATAAGCGACAACCTGTTCGGGTTAGAAATTGATCCGCGTTGTACACAGATCGGCGCATTCAATCTGGCGCTGGCCGCGTGGCGGCGTGTGGGCCATTGCGCGCTGCCAGCAATGAACCTGGCTTGCTCCGGCGTTGCACCGAACGCGCGCGAAGCCGACTGGATCGCGCTTGCTGGCGACAACCAGAACCTTCAGCACGGTATGGAAGGGCTTTACCGCTTATTCAAGAACGCGCCCGTGCTGGGCAGCCTGATCAACCCGCGCGCCGGCAAGGGTGACCTGTTTGTGGCCGATTACCATGAACTCCAGCCGTTGTTGGAAAAGGCGTTGGCGCAGGAAGCCAAAGACGACACTGCGTACGAAATGGCCGTGACCGCGCGCGGCCTGGCCAAGGCGGCGGAAATTCTCGCCAGCCAGTTCACGCTCGTCGCCACCAACGTGCCGTTTCTAGGACGAGCGTCGCAGGGTGATTCCCTTCGCGAATTCTGTGACCAGGCTTTTTTGCTAGGAAATAAAGACCTGGCTACCGTTTTCTTGATGCGAATTCGTCAACTTGTATCCACTGGAGGAATTGCCGCGATTGTCGTTCCGTTCAACTGGACCTTCTCGGGTACCTACAAAGATTTTCGCCAATGGCTGCTCGGGCAATGTCGTCTTCGTTTTGTAGTTTCATTAGGCGGAGGAAACGAAGCGTTCAGGATTGGTCCGGGGAACATCGTTAACATCGGACTGGTTGGATTTGACGGTGACGTTCCGCACGCTGAGGAGTCGTTTTTCGCACTGGACGTCTCAGATTTACGGAATCTCGAAGCCAAAGCGTTGGGCGGAGCGGCGCGGCCATTGGTAATGCGCCGCATAGACGAGCAGGCGCGGAATCCAGACAGTCGCATTACGTTGGAATCGCTAGAGCAGGGTTCGCTTCTATCCAAGTTTGTTTCGACAACGTCTGGTCTAAAGACTGGGGACATGGATCGCTTCTCGCGACAATTTTGGGAGATCAGATCTCTCCAGCCAGACTGGGAGCCATTGCAACGGACGGATGATTCTACGGGCCTGTTCAATGGTCGAACGGATATAATCCACTGGGAGAGGGAGCTGGGAAGCCTCGCCAAACTTGCAGCAGAGTTAAGGCACCTGAATCACGTGGTGCAGAATTGGAAGCGGGGCCAAGATGTTTGGGAAAAACGTGGCATTGCCATTGGTGCTGTAGGAAATATCCGGGTGTCCATCTACGATGGCGAACGCTTTGACTCAAGTCTTGTTGTCATTGTGCCACAGGATCTGAGACATCTTGCAGCAATTTGGTGTTACGTGTCGTCGAAGAAATACGCAGATGAGCTTCGAAAGATTGACAGCAAACTTGCGGTTACCACTGCAACTCTAGCGAAAGTCCCCTTCGACCTGGCGCACTGGGAGAAGGTGGCGGCGAAGAGGTATCCGCACGGGTTGCCTCAGCCGTTTTCGAGTGATCCGACGCAGTGGTTGTTCAACGGACATCCGAAAGATTCAGACCAGCCGTTGCAGGTGGCTGTGGCGCGTTTGCTTGGCTATCGGTGGCCGCGTCAGACTGGTTCAAGTTTCCCCGATTGTCCGGCGCTTGGCCCAGATGGTCTGGAATCGTTGGCTGATGTAGATGGCATCGTCTGCTTTTCGACCAGCAATGGCGAAGTCGCTGCTGCTGAGCGTTTGCGCGAACTTCTTCTCCTCGCTTATGGCAAGGATTGGAATGCCACCAAGCAGGAGGAGTTGCTCGCTCAGGTGGATTACGTCGGTTCGACGTTGGAAGATTGGCTGCGCAATGGCTTCTTCGAGCAGCATTGCAAGCTGTTCCACAACCGCCCGTTCATTTGGCACATTTGGGATGGCCACAAGACCGGCTTCAGCGCGCTGGTGAATTATCACAATCTCACCCACGCCAATCTGGAAAAGCTCACCTACGCCTTCCTCGGCGACTGGATACGCCGCCAGCAGGCTGCCGTGGAAGCAGGCGAAGCCGGCAGCGATGCCCGTCTCCAGGCCGCGAAACGATTGCAGTCCACGCTCAAGCAGATCCTCGACGGCGAGCCACCCTACGATATTTTTGTGCGCTGGAAGCCGCTCGCCCAGCAAGCCATTGGCTGGAAGCCCGACATCAACGACGGCGTGCGTATGAACATCCGCCCGTTCGCCACGGCCGACATTTTTCGCAAACGGGTAAAGATAAAATGGGAAAAAGATCGCGGCAAGGAACCTCAGCGTGATAGGAAAGAATTCCCGTGGTTCTGGGGCTGGGATGAAGAAAAGAAGGACTTCGCTGGCGTTGGCAAAGACTCCGATGGCAATCGTTGGAACGATTGCCACTACACCAATGAGTTTAAGAAAATGGCGCGAGAGGCAAGCAAGAAAAAATGAGCACACTTGCGGAACAGTTGATCGCCACCTTGAGGAAAGCCGCCCAAGCTTATGCTGCTGGTGACCAAGTGGCGCCGTGTGCAGTCCTCTGGCCTGATCCTGAGTGCTTGTGGGAATCTGTCATACCGGAATTGCGGGCCATGCTGCCGGAGCTGTTCGTGCTGGGCAGATATGCACCGGAAAAACGCACCGGCCCGGCTTTGTGGCTGCGTTGCATAGAGGCGCGGCTCGTTGAGGGCGCACCCGCTAATGAAACCGCTCCGATTTTTTACCTGCCAGGTGTTAGCCGAGAGATGCTGCGAGTAGCCGAAGAATGCCCGCAGGAACTGGTGGCGCTGGTGGATTTACAGTATCGCGGCATGATGTGTCTGCACGTGAATGGCAAGGAGTGGACTCCTTGCGCTTTTCTAATTTCCAAACACGGCGGCCTCGACCTCGAGGTGGCCAAAGACCATGCGACACTCGACGCACTGGCCGGCGCACTCCAGACACTCTTGACCGAACCGCTTTCCCAGTTGCAGGGTCGGCGTTTGGATTCAGAATATTTCAACGGGCTGGTGGCACCAGATGCGACAGGATTGCTGCTGCGCTGGCTGAGTGATCCGGAGTTGTTCAAGCAACAGCACTCGGATGCAGAATGGAAAGCCTTTTGCCAGCAATGCAGAGGTGATTTCGGTTTTGACCCGAACAAGGACGGCCCACTGAAGGCAGCACAACTTCTCTGCGGGCGGGTCAATCCCTGGAACAAGGTCTGGCAGCGCTTCGCCGAGGCACCGGCCAATTACTCAGGCGTTGTCGAATGGCTGAAGCGGGCCGCGCCCAAAACACTGTCCATATTCGATACCGCCGAGGTCTGGCCGAACATCAACGAAAGCGAAGAGCGCGGATTGCAGCAGGCGCTGGAGTCGCTGGTGGATCGGCCGCAGGACGAGGTAATCAGTCGCGTCGCTGAGCTGGAAGCGCAACATGCAGCACGACGAAATTATCCTTGGCAGAAGCTGGGCCTGAGTCCGCTGGCAACGGCACTCGAACCTCTGGCGCAGCTGGCTGGGCTATGCCAGATCACCCCAGGTGCGCCAAACCCGGACACCTATGCAGAGTTTTATGCCAGTGAGGGCTGGCGGGTGGATGCAGCAGCCTTAGCGACTCTGGCTGTGTGTGGGTCTCCAGAACAGCACGGCGCCGTGCTGGGTACGATACGAGTTGTCTATCTGCCATGGCTCGAAACCACCGCACGCCACCTGCAACAGCTCATCCACGAAAATGGGCAGGAAGTAAAAAAGCGCACCAAGCCCATTGAAAGGGTTGCGGGACGGCTGGTCGTGTTTGCGGATGGACTGCGCATGGACGTTGCCCAGCAGTTGGCGCAGCAACTGGCGCTGGCGGGAATTGAATCCACGCAAGACTGGGAGTGGTCATGCATTCCATCGGTCACCGCGACCGCTAAGCCGGCTGCGTCGCCTATCGCCTACGCGGTTCAGGGCGGTGAAGCCAACGACGAGTTTGCCACGCGACTGGTTTCAACAGGGCAGATCCTGAACCAGGATCGGTTTGTCGCTGCATTGAAAGAACAAGGATGGCAGTTCCTCGGCGCGGAAGAAGTCGGCGACCCGTCCGGCTCGGCCTGGACAGAAGCCGGCACGCTCGACAAGCGCGGTCACCACGAGGGCTGGAAACTGGCGCGCAGTGTTGAAACCGAAGTGCGCGATCTGGTCAGCCGCATCAGAACACTCCTCAAGGCAGGGTGGTCCGAGTTGATTGTGGTGACGGATCACGGTTGGTTGCTGATGCCAGGCGGCTTGCCGAAGGTCGAGCTGAAGGCATTCCTGACTGAAACTCAATGGAGTCGCTGTGCTGCGTTGAAGTCCGATGTCCAGACCGACGCGCAGGCATTCAAGTGGTATTGGAATCCGGCAGTCATGATGGCCAGCCCGCCCGGTGCCGGCAGCTATCGTGCTGGCATCGAATATTCCCATGGCGGTGTATCGCTCCAGGAAATGGTGACGCCGATTGTTCGCGTGAAGGCCGCCCATTCCACCGGCGGAGCGGCAAGCTTGTTGGAAGTGAAGTGGACCGGGGCAAAATGTCGCGTGTTGGTGGGCGGACTTTTTGATGGCGTCCGTGTGGATGTCCGCACCAGCCAATCCGACCCGAATACTTCACTGTTGACGGACAAACAGGCGCGCGAAACAACATCCGACGGCAAGGTAACGATGTACCTTGAAGACGATGCCGACATCGGGAGGAAAGCCGAGATCGTTCTGTTAGACACAAACGGGCAGGTCATCGGTTCCCTGCCAACCACATTGGGAGTATGACTTTATGAGCCAGCAACTGGACGCCATTGATGCGATTGCCACAAAAGTCTTTGAGGGCTATGTGGTGCGTAAGGACCTCGTGCGCAAGTTCAAGGGACAGTATCCTGTCCCGACCTACGTTGCCGAATTTCTACTGGGCCGCTACTGCGCTTCGGTGGATGAGGAGGAAATCGCCGAGGGCCTCCAGATTGTAGAGCGTCAACTCGGTGAAAAAACCATCCGCGCCGGTGAGCATGAACTGTTCAAGGCTCGCGCCAAGGAAAAGGGGCATGTGAAGCTGATCGACATCATCACCGCCCGATTAGATGCCGGCACCGATTCTTTTCTGGCTACTTTGCCGAGCTTGCAATTGAAGGATGTACGCATCAGTGAAGCGATGGTCCACGCCAATGAGCGAATGCTTACGGGCGGATTTTATGCAGAGGTGGAGCTCGCTTACGACCCGACCATCGCCCAGGAGAAGAATGGCCGCCCCTTCGGCATTGATTCGCTGCGCGAGATCCAGTTGTCCAAACGCGAAGTACTGTCGACGCTGTATCAGGGCCGGGAAGCCTTTGCTACCGAGGAGTGGAAGGATTTCCTGATTCGGAGCATCGGCATGGAACCAGAACAGATTACCCCCCGTGCCCGCGACATGGCTCTGCTGAGGATGGTCCCGTTCGTGGAGCGCAACTACAACATGGTGGAACTTGGCCCTCGCGGCACCGGCAAAAGCCATCTATTCCAACAAGTCTCGCCGTATGCCCACCTGATCTCAGGAGGCAAGGCGACGGTCGCGCGCATGTTTGTCAACAATGCTAACGGTCAGCGCGGATTGGTCTGCCAGTATGACGTGGTCTGCTTCGATGAAATCACCGGAGTCTCCTTCGACCAGAAGGACGGCGTGAACATCATGAAGGGCTACATGGAGTCAGGCGAGTTCAGCCGTGGCAAGGAGAGCATTCGCGCCGATGGTGGTGTCGTCATGGTTGGCAACTTCGACGTGGACGTACAGCACCAGCAGCGGGTAGGGCATCTTTTTGGCCCATTGCCGCCCGAGATGCGCGACGACACCGCTTTCATGGACCGTATCCATGCCTATCTGCCAGGCTGGGATTTGCCTAAAGTAAATCGCAATTTGCTAACTGATCACTTCGGCCTGGTCAGCGACTTTCTTTCCGAGTGCTGGAATCAATTGCGCCGCCAGAGCCGACAGAACCTCTTCCAAGGGCGCATTCACTTGGGTGGCGCCCTGAGTGGGCGTGATACGACTGGAGTCCAGAAAACCGTAAGTGGTCTCATCAAACTGGTGTCGCCTAACCCGGATATTCCTGTCTCCGACGAGGTGCTGGAGTGGGCGCTTCGGATCGCGCTTGAGTGTCGCCGGCGAGTCAAGGAACAGCAGAAGCGCATCGGTTCGGCCGAATTTCGTAACACCCAATTCAGTTATTCGATGGGCGAGGATGGGGTGGAGCAGTTTGTGTCCACGCCTGAGCTCTACAGCGAAAACAGCATCGGCAGCGATCCTCTGCCGCCTGGACAGGTCTGGGTCATTGCGCCCGGAGGCGGCGAAGAAAACACGGGTTTGTATCGTGTTGACATCACTGAAGGACCTGGCAGTGGCGTGAAGATCCTGAATCAGCCGGCACCTCCACCTTTCAAGGAAAGTGTCCGTTGCGCTGAACAGAATCTCTATGCGCGGGCGAAGGAACTCGTCGGGGATCGTGAGCCTCGCCAGCACGAATTCTCGGTTCAACTGCGAGCATTTGACAGCGCCAAGAGTGGCGCTGGGGTCGGCGTCGCTGTGCTTCTAGCGCTTTGTTCATCGCTACTTCAGAAGAGTATCAAAGGCGGGCTTGCAGTTACTGGGGGTCTGAACTTGGGTGGCTCCATCGAAACGATCTTCAACCCGGTATCTGTAGTTGAGACTGCCATCGAGAAAGGTGCCGCCAGTATCTTGATGCCGGTCAGCAGCCGGCGGCAATTGAACGACTTACCCGACGATCTCGCGGCCAAGATCACCATCCACTACTACCTCGATGCCAGAGATGCGTTATTGAAGGCGTTGGCGATCTGATCGGTAACGGTAATAAATGTCATGCAGTGGCGAAATTGCTACCCTCACAATTCAACTCTTCCATCAATCTCCTTGCCAGTTTGCACAACTGTTGTCTCGGCGTTGTCAAGTGGTGTTTGCAACGCCGAGGTTTATGCTGTCGCTTCCAATAGTTGGTTCAGTCACTTGGCTGGGGTTTCAAGATCGAGGGTGGGTCGAGGCCGACGGTTCAGGGTGTCGCGAGTAGGCACGGGCACCAACGACCACTAATTTTGGATGGCAGGCGCTTTGAGTTTCCACATTGCCATGTCGACCTTGCGGGGAGTCCACGGTGCCTCCGACATGGGCAGAGCGGTTTGCAACTCTGCTGAGATCTCACGCAGGTGGCACCAATAGGTCGGAAGGTTTTCCCAGTTGCAGGTGCAGTGTTGGTTGACGACTTGTGGTCGATTGGCCATAACCAACTTGTCGTATACCCCATACATCTTAGGATCCCATGCTGCGAACAGGACCGAAGTGAATGCACCGCCACTACCGAATCCAGGAAGAGCCGCAAGGGAATGAATTCGTTGCTGATCATCGATGTCAGTGGTGAATGCGTTTCGGGTAGCACCCTCGATAACTGCACCCGGCAGTTCAAGCAGATCAACCATCCATGGCGCGTTTTGGACATGCTTCCAAGTAATCAGGGCCGCCAAGTCGAGCTTGGTGGCCCGCCCGCTTTCTGCAATTCGTTCATGTACATCCACGAGCACATCGTCGTAGTTGCGTGGGTACGCGTCGAGCGCCGTCGACATCAATCTTGGAGCACTCTGACCGAGAAGATCCCCGAGAGAGCCACATGTTTCGATCATTTCGAATCCTTCCTTTTCCTATTCCGACCACGGCGGTTAAGCCCGTCCGCGCCAATGGTACATGGGGGGTAGACCCTCTGGGCAAGTAAGTCACCACCAGGATTTATTTATCAGTAGCCCCCGTGCCAGCGGGGGTCATTCTATTTCTACGACCCACTCACTGGTAATCATCCAAGAGCCCATCGCTAAAGCATTGGTTTAGTCCGCTCCGCAATCAATGGCGAATGTACAGGGGAGTACTTACTTAGAACTTGGCGTAACTTCTCGGGTGACTTGAGACTGTCGTCAAGTATCTCCCGGCGGTCGAGCGCGATGAATATTGCACACGCGCGCGCCTGATTGTTCAGCGACTTCTTCGGATTGAATTCGATGTCAGTGAAGCCAACAAACCGACGTAAGCCGTCATGATAGTCCTGAGAGTCCTCATGCTCAGACAACGCACAAATATACAACCAGTCGTAGAAGACATTCTTGGCTGACTCTTCGAATTTGAACTCCCCGAACCGAAAACCGGTCAATTCTCCAGAGCTCTTTAGCCGCTCATCACGCTTGGCATCGCGGCTTTCACCTTCGTAAAGATCCTTATATGGTCCACCGTATTCAAAAATCTTGCTGCCTTGGTACGCACACTCGAGCGGTATTTTTCGTCCATCAACGAGAATCGTAAGATTGAACGCACTTAAGTTCCAGCCCAACTCAACTTTTGACTTGGTCGATACTTCCAACAGTGGAGCATGACCGAGCTCGCTGGCCGCCTTATGTAGGGCGTCCACATTTTTCATTTTCTGACTCGGTGCCATTCCCTTGTTCCAGGTGAACGACACAGAAATTGCCTCGACAAGTCGAGATTCCTCGTTAACAGGGATGAATACCGGACGCTCGGCCACGCTAGATATTCTCGATGTATTGTGCTTCTATTTCGTTTGGAATCAGGAGCTCGTATTTTTTTGTTTCCCTAAAGCCATACTGGATCGAAGTTTCGTTTTGGCTAATTTTACTGTAGGCAAATCTGAGATACATATTTTCATTGGCGTTTGCCAAGGTCAGTCTCGGCATACCATTCTTATTAGCCATACCTGGCGTAAAGACAATACCGTATTGATTTAGCACAGAGGTAGAGATCTTTAGAAATTCTGTTTCCGCTATACGTTTTTCAGCTCGCGCCTTGTGTGCCATCGGATGATAATTAAACAAACAAAGATGTATGTACGAATCGAGACCATCTTCCTTATCACTTTCATGACTCTGCTCGTCGCCGCCGCGAGCCACTGGCGTAATTCCGCGTTCGCACAATTCGGCACTGGTCAGCAAGCCGTGTTGTTTAATGGAATCAAGATTGCGTGTGTCGGTGAAGTGGTAGAAGCATTTGATGTCGTTCTGCTCCACGATCTCAGATGCGATTATTGAGGGTTCAATTGGAAGACAAATCTGACGGTATAATTCGGCGGAGTTGTTACTTTGGTTGCGTTGTTTCATTGCCTCGATTACTTTGTCGACAGTTTGGTTGCAAAGATCTTTCCTGAGATCGGGCACACGCAAGAGTGTTGAAAGTAATTTTCTTTCTGTTGGGGATAGCTTGCAAAGTACCAAGCGCCCTTTATCAATTCTTTCGATGTCGTTTTCGAGTTGCCAACCAATCCTGACGTTCATGTAACTAATTTAGCCCGGCGGAATAACTACTTTCTAGGGGTAGATGATCAGTTGACCTTGCCTTGGCGGACTCGGCTTCAACCATTTGGACACACTTATCCCTGTAGATCGTGGTAATGTCTCGGAGCCATTAGTGGTTCGAGGAGACGGATGATTTGTATGCAAGTCCTGCTTGGAGCCAGTCAAGTTCGCGTCAGGCACTTTTAGTCAAACCGGATCTCTCACGTGTACCGCTTTGATTTGATTGTCATAGTTTTGCCTTTCAAGGATTCGAGTCGCATGGAACCCAGTGAGGTTCAATCATGAGTGGACGCCTGATTCGATTGAAAGGCGCTCCAGCGAAATCGCGGAATGGGCAGCGTCGCGTTGGGGCATTGGTTAATCACGAGCATCCCGCGGACCATTTCATCTCACGAAACTTGATTGTTATGAAAGAGCGCCATTCCGAAGGGACCGAGACTGACTTGACGATGCCAATGGGCGTGAGTTGTTTATGAGGCTCAACTTCCAACCTCGCCCTCGGACCCTAAAAACCTTGCGTGGTACTGTGCCACATGCGGCTTCGTTGGGTGTTGCTACCTTTGGTCTTGGTAACGGGTTGTAGTCAAGGGACAAATAATGTCATGAACCTACGATGACGGTCTTGATAGTGAACGGCTACACGATTGAGGATGGCGCGGACTTGACTGGCGCGGACTTGCGTGGCGCGGACTTGCGTGGCGCGGACTTGCGTGGCGCGGACTTGCGTGGCGCGGACTTGACTGGCGCGAACTTGATTCACGCGTACTTGAGTGACGCGAACTTAACTGGCGCGAACTTAACTGGCGCGAAATTGTCTAACGCGAACTTGACTGACGCGAAATTGAGTAAAGCGAACTTGAGTGATGCGAAATTGGGTGGCGCGGAATTGAACGGCGCATACTTGCGTGACGCGAACTTGCGTGACGCGCACTTGCGTGGCGCGTACTTGCGTGACGCGGACTTGAGTTTTGCGAACTTGAATGGCGCATACTTGCGTGGCGCGAACTTGCGTCACGCGCACTTGCGTGATGCGTACTTGCGTGATGCGTACTTGCGTGGCGCGAACTTGCGTTTCGCATATTTGAGTGGCGCGGACTTGACTGGTGCGGACTTGACCGTCGCGTACTTGACTGGCGCGAACCTGAGTAACGCGAAATTGGGTAGCGCGAAATTGAATGGCGCATACTTGCGTGGCGCGGACTTGAGTGGCGCGGATTTGCGTGGCGCGGACTTGAGTGGCGCAGACTTGACTAGCGCGGACTTGCGTGACGCGGACTTGACTGGCGCGTACTTGACTGGCGCGAACTTGCGTTTCGCATATTTGAGTGGCGCGGATTTGCGTGGCGCGGACTTGAGTGACGCGGACTTGACTGGCGCGAACTTGAGTAACGCGAAATTGGGTAGCGCGTACTTGAGTGACGCGGACTTGACTGGCGCGGACTTGCGTGACGCGGACTTGACTGGCGCGTACTTGACTGGTGCAACAATGCCTGACGGCACAAAACACGACGGTCTTGAGCAGCGCGAACTTGACTGACGCGTACTTGGGTTGGGCGAACTCATCTCGCGCAATAATGCCTGACGGATGGATCCTGAACCGCCCTTGATGAACTCACCGTCGGAATCAACGAATTCATGCACCGTTACAACCACGCCATCCTGGTACTCCAAAATCGGGCAAAGCAGCCCAATCAAATATGAGATAGCGTTAGCCCAGAACCTGATAAAACTCGGTCAGTTCATGTTGCATTCTGGTCTTTAGTTGACTAGCGACACGTACGAGATCGCGCCTCCAGTACTCAGACTCCCAGATCACAGGTTGAAATTAGTCGATTCCCCCACAATCCATATCTGGTTCGAAGATGACGTGGCGGATCTTCTTCTAGACGTGTCCGATCCCGAGATGGACATCCCTGGCATTTACTCAGACAACGACCTCATCGAGGATGAGGGCCTTAGAGAGTCAAAGGTTCGGCGACTTGCCATTTGTCGCTTAAAGGATATTTGATTTTAAGTTGCAATAATATCCTGCAAAAACTCTTTCGACGATTGAATATCTATATGGCTATGTGGGTTACGTATTAAATTATGAATATCTTCTCCTACGAATTGCGTCACTCCACGAGAGTTTCTACCTGCCCAGTGCTTTAATTTAATCGTTGCGTTGATTAAACTTTCGTTGAACATAGAAATTAAAACGGTGTCTGCAATTTTTACCGTATCTATACCCACAAAATAGAATAGAAAAACACTCTTTGGGTCAGAAAGAAAAATAAGCATTTTATCCAAGTTGTAGGCCTTTGGATTTGAATTCAAGACCATGATTTTTGTCTTCACGTCTGTTGCAGTTTCGTAGTCCCTGAAAGAACGGACAACATCACCTAAAGAATTCTCTGTTCTGAAAGGGGGGATCCCATTTCGCTTTTCTTGCAGCGCCAAAACGATCTCGTGAATTAGTGCGGCATCTTCACCGGCAATTAAGTACTCAATAACACGCCCTCTTACGTTTACGTTGTCTATCAAAGCAGCTAGCATAATTTCATTCTTGAATTGCTTAACTTTTGCGTCAAGTTCATTTTTTAATTCTACGTATTCGCTAGATCGAACAAATTTTTTTGCACGCTTGGGCGCTTCAAGAATATTTTCAATCTGCTTTAGAGTGGGATTAAAGTGCTTTCCCGTTGGAACTATATTGTGCGTAGCATCAACTAGTCTTCGTAAATTGTCCTCAAAGTCAAAGCCTTCATGGACGTTGAATAACTTCTGTAGATTTTCCGCCGTGTTAGTTATCGATGACAATTCGCGCATTATGTCAGATCCATTGAAGCTGCCTTTTATGTTATTTATTCTCAGTTCGTGAGAACTGTGGCTTATTTTTTTCAATAGAGTCGTATTAGCTAATAAGAAGTCAATCTTGCTAGGTAAAACTAAGATAACAATAAAAGGGCGATCATCGTATTTGTGCAGTGATGAAAGGGATAAGACTGTATTTCCGAAATTTGAGTTGGCAGAAGAGCTAAAGCGAATAGCAAATTCCTTGCAATAATAGACAGAGCGATCTTTGGTTAAATCAAATCTTTTGGCGGTAGCGAGTGCAATTTTGGCTTTACCGCTCGAGGCATCCTGGCTTTGAACGAATTTTACAAGCTCATCTACTTTGGTCATTCGAACAAACTATCTAATATTGGATCTGATTTATTTTTGTTTCTTGATTTCTGATCACTCAGGCTATTTCTCTCCCAAAAAAATCCATCATGGTAACCCTGAATAGTTTGTTCATCTTTGGATTTTTCAAGACGGTGTATAGCGTAAGCGGCGTATTTTTCTTCTTTTTCTATTCCCAAATATTTTCTGTGCAGTTTATTAGCCACAACGCAGGTCGTTCCAGATCCCATGAACGGGTCGAATACAAGATCACCAGATTTTGACGAAGCAAGAATTAATTTAGCGATCAATTTCTCTGGCTTCTGGGTCGGGTGATCTGTATTTTCTGGCATTGACCAGAAAGGCAGCGTGATATCTGTCCAAAGGTTTGATGGGTATGTAAGGCGAAAGTTTCCATCCGTGGTCTCATCCCAGTCTTTTGGAATTCCTTCAGAATTTCTGTATGGCGCTATCACCTTTCTTTTCATTTTGACTGCATTTACATCAAAGTGATATTCATTTGACACAGTCGCAAACCAAATATCTTCAGAGCAGTTCTTCCAATTTCCCTGAGCACCACGCCCTTTTTCCCGCTCCCAAGTAATTCGATTTCGGACTTTGAAGTGCGTTTCTAAAACAGATTGCACTTGCTTGGATGATTGCCAATCTGAACATACATAAATACTGGCATTGGGTTTGAGCATTGGTTTTACTTTAGTAATCCACCCATCAAGCCAAATCTCATATTCTGCCGGTTTAATTTTGGCAAACTTATTTTCTCCATATTGTTTGGTCAAGTTGTACGGCGGATCGACTAATAAGAGATCCACAAAGTTATTTGGCAGGTATTCAAGAGTCGTTAGCATGTCCTGCAAAATGACCTTATTTTCCAAATCCTCAACTTTTGCCTTTTCGTTGAGACTGATGGTTTTGGACAAGAGACTTGCTACATCGCCTTTTTCTAGGCTCAAAGTTTTGTTCCGAGGGGACCTGTCTGTCATCAACCGATTGTAATCATTAGTTGGCAGACACCCTCTGACACTGGCGCGATAACCCCTGACGGGCAGTTCCGTGGAGCAGAACGCTCTACCTGCGCTGGTATAGCTAGGACGCGGCCATAAGTTACATGCTCAAGACTGGTTTCAGAACTCACCAACAGTCTCGTCTGTATCTGTACAAAGTCCGCCCGACAACATAAGACCCACGAAGACGACGATGTGCCGACGACGAAGGACCATGGTCGTTTCTTTCTACTGACCGGACCCCTGTGTTGGGGAGCGTGCTTAGCGTCATCGAAACCTGTTTTTCTTGAGGCTCTACGGTGTACTACGGGTGGATTGTTCCGTCAGGCATTGTCGCGCCTTTGGATTCGGTCCCGCGTTGCCTTCGATGGACGTGCCATAACAGCAGTCTCTCTCCCTGCACCCCTTCCTTATCTGGTCGCTGGTGGTTATAGATTTGGCGGAAACGATCGTGCCCAAAAGGAGGGTTTAGGTGTGAACTAAGTCCCGACACATCAACTGGCCAAATAGCGAACTAAGTCGTGGAACAGGACACTCTCGGGCGCGTAGAAAAGTGGCCAGCTCCCCAAAAATCACACCATTGACATTTCTGATAGAGTCCCAGAAGTGACTAGCGTTGAACAACAAGTTATCAATAACTATCAGTCATGGCTGCGATTGGGCCACAAACACCATCCCCGGAGACTGAAGGTCCGTTCAAGACGACCTCTTGTTTGTCCATCGGCATCGATAGAACTTGCCGATTCAGTGTTTGCAAAATTTGACGAAGTCACTGAATCAGTTGTTTACTTTGAGGATTCAATAACAATTTCAGAAATTGTAAAGGACGTGGTCGACAGGGAACGGTTTCAAATTGATAACCGCCTTACGGGCCAGTGCATCACGCGTTTATGTGTTCATTGGGACAATGGTTGCCGACTTGGATGGTTCGTTTCGAAAACTTCATTAGAGCCAGAAGAAGTCAGCACAGTCTGCACCATAAAGGATTCCTGCAGGTGGAGAGCAGAGAACGGTTCGTCAATCTGCGCCCCTTGCTCGCGCGTTCGTAACATCAAGTTGGGAGAGAGCCTTACATGAATTGCCCAAGATGTGGGGGGAGTGGTCCGTTGAGCTTCAATTCACTCAGATTTGGAAGTGGCCAGATACCGCTCTGTGAGCGTTGCCGAGCCCCAAAACGACGAGCAAGTACAAACCGCAGGGCTAAGGCAGAGGATGAATCCTTAGCTGATCAGCTACTTTCAATTACACGGCTCTACCAGTCAGGTCTTCTTACTAGCGAAGAATTCGAGGCAGCAAAGAGACGGCTACTCGGTCTGTAATAGATCATTAAGTAACTAGATCAAATTCGCGCTCAGTTACATGTACAGTAAGTCAATGATCTTGGAGCGCAAATGACGTCACCATTTGAATTGATCCGTGTCGAATGCCCTAACTGCCATACGACATTTGAGGATTGCTATCGACCTTCTATCAATCTGAGTTTGGGAGAGGACTGGACAGAAGAAGAGATTGACGAAGCGATGACAGTTTCCTGCCCTAAGTGCGGTCAACGGCACGATATTGATTCGTTGGTCGTCAACTATGTTTACGAGCAATATCGTGGCGACGGGCGTCGATTTGATGAGGTTTAGGCATTACAACAGCCTTTCATTAGAAGCCCAATCTTCACCAAATTAAGGTAACCAAACCCTGGGCAGGTCAATCGCGATCCGGTCGTCTTGGGACACAAAACGCGATGAGACGGGGCCAGGCTCGGGAACGGTCACACCCCCAGCATCTACAAACCACAGCGATCCGCAACTCGCCGACACGCCAACCAGGCGTGCTGCTTCGGATCCACTGTGGCTGGCGCGGATCAACTCGAAATAGCGTCGCTTCACCGTCGGCGACATTTTGTTGTGAGCCCAACGAGGCATCGGAACATCCCTTCTGCGGAACATTCGCAACGACCACTAGAAACCGCCTCCCGCGGGCTTACCGTTTTACCAGTGGATTGTTCCGTCGGGTTCAAGACCATGGCTTCCGAATATGCCAAACTTAAAAACGAAAATTAATCGCGGTAGGCCGCGATTAAGTGACGCCGACGGAGAGAAAAGTCGCCGAATCACGAAAATGCGCCAGGAGGCACGCCGACGTAGTCGCGCGGTTCTTCAGCATAATCACGAAGACGAATACGCTCACACTTACAAACAGGAGTATGTGGTATTAATAGCAGTGGAATGATATTTTTTAAGATGTCTAAGCGCACTGTAAAAACAAATTAATTTGTTTCGTTTTTACCCTGTGAGCGAATGGCACTAGCCGATTCATTTTTTCTTCGTGACTCGAATGCCAACCGAGCTATAAAGTTCATAAACTCTTCGTTTTCGTCATGTTGAAATTTGCTGTCAGCCAACGCAATGATATCCATCCCTGTGTCGTCATCATTGGAAAATGGAGTTGTCATTGGTTACCTGCGTCCTTGTGTCTAATCGTTCGGTTGAAAGCCTTTTTGCCCTTTTTCAAAAATGTCCATAATTCGAACACATTCAGTCGTCGAAATCTTTAGGCACACCGCTACAAACATAAACTGTATCGCTGATATTCGTCTGAATAATCCAACATTTCACCTTGCCCATTATCAAATTTAGCCATTATTTAGTTTCCAATTCGAGTTTTTATAGTTCTATCTACATTGCGCCTCGGTCGCTTTTCATTTCCTATGAATTCTGAATATCCCTCAGATGCTTCCGCAGCGTAAATGTCATTCCGCTCTTCTTCTGAAAAGAAGGCCATGTATTTCTTGATATCATCCTCGGCGATTCGAGACTCAGTATTTTTTAATTGTCATACGGATGTTCTTTCTGTTATCTATCGGTGGTTGTATACATTTTGTCAAATGGGTCCTAATAGACCGCACTTCGTCGGATATCTCTATATGATCAAGTTTGATGGAAGTCTTGACCGGTACATGCCGGCGGAACGAACGATTTCGATAAAGTTCTTGAGGTGACTGAAGCAACCCATGTTTGGTGCAGTGCCGGTTTATAGGTTTCCGGTCGTGGTGACCAGATCTTGTTGACGATACCAGTTGCTTTCTTGTTCGGCGGGTGGGATGTCACCGATTTCTGAGTGAAGTCG
>Ga0209702_10002768_pt1 | contig 29515 bp, 26 predicted proteins | sample FRY01_FD_187210 | JGI IMG/M metagenome (GOLD analysis project Ga0209702, IMG submission 187210) | Freshwater microbial communities from Lake Fryxell liftoff mats and glacier meltwater in Antarctica - FRY-01 (SPAdes) (version 2) | ecosystem: Environmental > Aquatic > Freshwater > Ice > Glacier... | reverse complement strand
GGATGATAGTCCCCAGATACTTCAGATAAGGTTTTTATTGCTTGCTCATCTTGACCAGCCTGTATTAGACTCTGGCCCAGGTAGAATTTAGATACTTGGGTTTCTGGGTTTGTATTTTCTATTTCTGTGAATGCATCTATAGCAGCTAAAAAATCTTCTTTGTTGTAAAGTTCCATTGCTTTCTCCATAGTGCTCATATCTGCGTCCATATTGGTAATGTAATCGCCAGCAGGAGTGTATGCCTCTTGGTATAGCTTGCTTGTTTTGTATTGCTGAGCATAGAAGCCCAAGCCGACAACAGCAACTAGCATTACACTAGCAGCTATCTTCATCCAACCTAAGTAGCCAGATTTAGAACTGTTAACTTTCTTATTTCTTATGCTTTGCACACGATCTTTCATGTCGCTAATGTGCTTTAATCGGATTGCCTTAAGAGCTTTTTTGAATAGCTCTACTTCTTTCTGAAAATCTAAATCTGTTTTTAGGAGCTCTTGATATTCGATTAACTCAACGATTGTTAAATCCTCGTCGAAGTAGCGTTCTATAAATGTAGTGTATTGCGTTTCCATTATACGAGTAAGTTGGCTAGGTTAGGATTATCTGCAAGCTGCTTACGCAATTCTTTTAAGCAAAGATTCTTTTTATTCATCACTACCTGAGAGCTAGTATAGTCTAGTTTCTGTGCTATTTCAGTCATATTGAAACTCATAGACCAAAGTTGTAGTACCTCTTTACACTTGTCTTTTAGATTAGTCATTAAGAAATCTAACCCGTCCTTCACTTCTGTAGTGATTACCGTTTCTTCGTAGAGGTTTTGAGGCTTTTCTAGTTCTGCAGCTTCCCATTTTTTGTGCACCATCATACGCTGAAATTTTTTGAACCAAATCCCCTTACATATAGAGGTAAGATAAGTCCCTATAGTGCTTTCGCCATTAAAAGTACCACGCTGTGCATTTACTATAAATGCGGCTATGCCCTCGTACAGAGCGTCTTCTGCCTCTTCCGGGCTGCTGTTCTGCTTCATTAGATAGCCTTCTATCTTGGCGGCGTGGGTGTCGAGTATGTGTTCTATTGCTTTATTCATGGCGTTGTCTCCTTGGTTAATCATTTTGATTAGCTCCGTGTCGCTTATTTTCTTGCTTTCGAACATTAGTACTTTTGGTGAGTTCAAACATAACATGAATGTCAGAATATTTTGACAATTGAATCCTTGTTGTATGTTTTTAAAGGCTTTGTGTCAAATGGATGGGATGTCAATCAGAATCCATAACCTTATTTAAGTTATGTTTACTTTCGTAATGGTACTAAGTATAAAAATAATAGTCAAATGAGAAAATTACTTTTGATAACAACACTATTTATGTCCCTGTATAATAATGCAGTGACTATTACTAGTACAGCTACAATGCTAGGGGGGCAGCCAGCATTCCAGTTTGAAGTGACGGACCCTTTATATATGCCAGCATTTTACTACGATGCTATGTTAGACTCCTATCCACATGATGGATGGAGCTATTTTTGGCAAACAGATGAAGGAGCAGTAAGCACGGCAGAGAAACCTATCTTTCACTTTAGCACTACAGGGCCTCATACGGTGAGTATAGTCATCACTCCTCGTAAAAAGGAAGAAGATATTTTAAAAGTGTTCGATACCTATTCATTTACTGTAGCTAGTGGAGAAAACAGCAATTCGAACAATGGAGATAGTATGAATGATGTCATATATTTTGAAGGAACACCCAGGAATGGCGATAAAGTGTATATCGTAGTACCTTTAAATTCCTGTGATCTCATCACTGCTCCTCATCAAGAGAAGGTAAGTTTTGACGATACTAAGTTGCAGTTTATAAGAGTGCTTGATGTGGGCTTATTAAGTGGAGCGACCGTAGTAGCCGAGTCAGATATAGCCATAGGTCTACCTACTAATAAAAAAGTAGACTTCACTGTTAATTGGACTTCATTACGAACGGATGTAGCCGCAGTCTTGGAGTTTGATGTCATAGCACAAGCAAGTGAAGGTATAGCTGTGAAGCATACTCCAGATAGAAAATTTCCTAAACAATGTAAAGGGAGCTCAGAAGCTTTGGAGTTTGGCACAGTAGGGCCGTATGATCCTAATTATAAAGAGTCTGACCTTTATAATATTAATGTAACAGAAGTGGATAGCAGTAAGACTGACTCTACCAGTGTGGAGTACACCATTCATTTTCAAAATATAGGTACAGGACCAGTAGATTCTATCACTTTGATAGACTCACTTCCAGAGTATTTAGTTTTTGATAGTCATATAGCGAGTAGTTTGCCTGCGGCTAAAGTCAATGTAAGTGTGGCAGGAAATATAGTGACCTGGAAACTTGCTCCTAATGCAGATATAAAAGGTACGAATGAGTCTCCATCTCAACCTGAATACACTACCAAGGGGTGGGTGAAATTCAAAACTAGATTAGCTCCAGTAGACAGCATAACATACGATACTTGTCATTGCCTTTGCAATAAAGCAACTATCTATTTTGATGATCTAGACCCTATCACTACTAAGGCAGACATTATAGCCATAGGTGAGCGACTATGCTTTAGTTTTGTAGATGGCAAAGATAACAACCCTACCTATGCTGACGATATCTGTAGAGCAAAGGGGAGCTTTTATGGCTCAAAAGAGACAGGAGTCAATAGTGCCTTTACACCTACTAGCTATGAGCAGCTAAGCCTGTATCCTAACCCTACGTCTGGTATGGTGACATTAGGAAATGAACTTGTAGGAAATGTAAAAGTACACGTGTACAATAATTTTGGAAAGCTAGTGAAAGAGATAGAAACAGATTCACGTAGACTAGATATTAGTCTGCTTAGTAGCGGTATATATACATTGAAAATAGAGAATAAGAAAAAGGTATATATATCTAGGCTAGTGAGGTATTAATAACGGCGAATAGCTTGTTAGGAAAAGAGTTCGTATTATCGAACTCTTTTTTTATGCAATTTATGCAAGTATTTTTAGCGTTATTATTTTGTGGGTTGAGCTTACTCAGTATTGGGCAGACGGATTTCTATGCGTTAAAATCTAAAGCTGTAGAAGCCAAAGAAGCTGGGGACATGATTTCAGCTATATCGTTAGCTAAGAGAGCAATACAGCAGTCTCAAGTTGAAAAGGTTTCAGAAAAAGAGATTGTCAAACTAAAGAATTTTTTAGCAAATAGATATAGTAATATAGGCGACTTTGATAGAGCTATAGAGCTAGGAAAAACACTAGAGCGTTACTATATCAAGATAGAGGATAACAGACGTAGACTCAATACCCTAAATAATCTGGGAGTCTATCATCAAAACATTGGCAGATATGATCTAGCATATGGCTATTTCAAAATAGGGTGGGAGCAAGATAAGGAAACTGGGGATGTTATAGATCAATTAGACTGGCTAGACGGACTTGCTAGCTCTTGCATTAAGATGAATAGACTAAGAGAGGCACAACTCTATTTAGACGAATCTTTGACCTTGCTTCGGTTATGTGATTCTGAGGAGAAGAGGGAAATGCAACTCTACTATTTCATAAATAGGGCTCAGCTAGCTAAAGCTAGAGGAGATAAAGATGAAGGGCTTCCCATGCTAAAAAAAGCAGCTGAGATAGCCGCTTTTTTAGGCAGTAGGAAAGGGGTAGACGCTCTCAATGAGATGGCTGAGATATACCTAGAGAAAAATTCATACTCCTCAGTAATAGCTCAGCTCAATGGGGTAGAAAAACTACTCGACATAAAAGGTAACCCTTATCTCAAAGATCCCTATTTACTACAAACCTATACACTAGCGGCTCAGGCTTATGCTGGGCAAGGAGATAGAGCAAAGAGTTTAATGATGATAGAGAAAGCGGAGGTGCAAGCGGCATATTATCATACCCAGTATATGTTTAATGAGTCTAAACTTTATCTAGATGAGTTACGTAGAAAAAACCTAGAGCTAGGTGTGGAGGTCTGCCATGGTTTATGGCAAAAAACAGGGAATAATGAATACCTAGTGGCTGCTTTACTGTATGCAGATAAGGCTAAGAGCAATGTGCTAAATGAGCGTGCTCAAGTGGCTCATAAGATGTCTTTCATCTCAAGTGAGATAAGAGACTTACGTTTTCAGTGGGTATACCAACTCAATACCTATGAAAATAAAGGCGAAAATGGGAAAGCATTGGTATTAAGAGACCGATTAGATTCGTTAAACCGAACCCTAGAACTTTCTAATTTTGATGACTTTGGAGTTTCGCAGTTGAGAGACTTTATCGCAGCCAGGCCAAAGGATGAAATACTTCTAGAGTATTTTGTGGTAGACTCAGTTGTTTATGTTTTCTCAATTATGAACAATTCTATAAATGCAAGAAAGGTTACTGACCTAGACCTGAGAAAGCTAGTGTCTCTATACTATCAAGTCAAACAAGAAACATCTTCGATTACGAGTTATGCTTTTGTTGCTGAGCAAACTTATAATAGCCTTATCAAAAAAGAATTGAAAGCCTTTCCTGGGGCAAAGAAGATTGTAATAGTAGCAGATAAGCAGATTAACTATGTAAATTTTGGTGCATTGTCTACTGACTATACGGGGAAACTGGTGTGGTGGAGGCTACCGTATCTAGCTAAATCATACAGCATCACCTATGATTTTTCTCTGCAGTCAATTGCTCATAAACAGACTCAATACCATACGAGTTTATACACAGGATTCGCACCAGATTTTTCAATGACGTCTTCTCTTGCTTATCTTAGAAATGGCAAAACTTCCATTTCAGGGGCTTCAGATATGTTTGCAGGTAAGGCTTTTATTGGTAGAAATGCTTCCTCTGAAAACCTCAGGAGTGCGGGGGCAGAATCAAGTATTCTTCATCTATATACTCATGGAGTGTCGAGTGATAGCAGCTATGATGCTAGTTATATTTATCTGCAGGACAGAAAAATGTATGTAGACGAAATATTGACTCTTCCACTGCAAACAGAGCTATGTCTACTCACGGCATGTGAAGTAGGCTTGGGTAAAGATTATTCAGGAGAAGGTGTTACTGGTGTGGCTTGGGCTTTTCGTGGGGCGGGAGCTAGTAATATAGTCCAGAGTATGTGGAAGCTCAATGAGAATGCATCCTCAGTGTTAATGAATTTATTCTTTAAAAACCTGAACGATGGTTTATCCAGTGACGTAGCTCTTTCAAAAGCCAAGCAGGAGTACCTGAATAATCCAGAAATCCCATTTCGATTAAAGCATCCTTATTACTGGGCAGGAATGAGCCACTATGGAAGTGGAACTGTCATAAAAGAAAAAAGCCCTACACTGTGGTACAGCCTCACTGTTGGTCTAGTTATTTTAGCTTCTCTTGTGTTCTTTTATCTTAAAAAAGTCACGTCACCTAATTAGTGTCTAGGTGGTCCCTTTCTCTGTTCACGCCTGTGTGCGAGCAGTTCTTTGTACTTGGTAAATTGTGTGGCGGTTAGAATCTTGCTGATTTCGGTTGTTTTAGCATCCATTATAGATTTCATCGCATCTCTTCCTTCACTTCTAGTGTCTCTCATTTTCTCCGCATACTTGGTGTCTAAAGCTCGGCATTTCACTTTTTGATCAGCACTCAAACCTAAAGTGGTATACATTTTCTCTTGCTTGGCTAGTCTATCTTCTAGTGAGCCTCCACCTCTTTGTGGAGATCCTTTTCTTACTTCTTCAGTTATGGCATCTTCTGAGCTGGTAGCTTCATCTGTAGCTTGTTGACTCATGCAGGCTGTTACTAGTAGTAATCCTACTACCAGTGCATATATGTGCTTTTTCATATGGATAAGACAAGAGATAACGCACTAGGATTCCTTCGTTAGATAAAAAGCTGCATTCGCTCTAGCTTATACTCCTTCCGGGTAGTCCGCAGGTAGTAGGATCCCATGGCCAGGAGTATACAACCCACAGCAATTAAGAAAATCCACCAGTCAAAATTTATAGGTACATAAGTGAGTGAAAGAGCACCTACGTCTTTATATAGTTCTGTGTTTCCTTCATTTTCGTGAAGGTAGGTCACAAAGTCCACCGTGAAAGAAAGAATACTAATGAAAGCCCCAGCATAGAAGAGAGTCCATTCTTTCCAATTGAGTGGGGTTTGCTTGATGATGAGCATCAGGGCTATCCCAATCATTAAAATAGAGAGAATAATAGGTGCTATCACCGGACCTATCCAAGCTACGGGTAGTAGAAATAGGATGTCCCAGGTCATAAAACTGGAGGGCCAGTCTATGAATATTTTTAGGAATACGTAGTAAAAAATGTCCCAAACTGCAAAACTGATGAGAAAGTAGGCAAAGCGTTCTACCTTGTTTTTGCCTGCTATGATTCCTACTGCTGCAAGCATAAGGATAGTTGCGGCTTCCCTCCATAGCTCTGTGAATACGATAGGGTCTGCTATTGCATTAATGGGGAATTGGAATCCTTCGGTAAAATAAAGTGCTCGCATATAGATAACTACAGCGGCTTCTACCATTCCGAATGCTATACCGAATAGTGTGACCCAAAGGAGTGTTTTTCGATTGTCTCCTAGCATTGCTATTGGAGCTGTTGATTTTTTTTTGGTTGCCACGTTGCATTGCAACGTAGGTTCGATATTTCTGTTTTTATTCATAATTGATATTAGGTCTTCTATGCGTTGCACTGCAACGCGGGTTCTATGAGGCGTTGTTATCTCGCCTTTAAGCATTGCTAAGAAGTGAGTCGTTTTACATTTAATCCTATCTGCATAATGTAAAGCAGTATGATCGAGATATTGAAGAATGAAAAGAGACTCGGGTGCTCATATATCATAGATACATTAATGAAAAGGCCACAGGAGAGCAGAATAAGAATAATGGTAGTCCACGAATCACTGAGAAATGGATATGCGTATCTCACTATGAAATAGCCTATGACGGATAGCACTATAACTGGTATACTTAACGAGGAGTAGGGCTTTTGAAAAACGATAAAGCCACTGCCTCCTGCATAAGAGATGAAGAGTATATAGAGCATTGGGAATCCTAAAAGATGTATGCCATCTAGGGCTAAGCCTCCAAAGTGGTCAAATCGTTTCTCGCCTTTGAAAGCGAAGAATGCGAAGTCTACGATAGTAAGAATGCCAGGGATAAAAAAGGCAATGAGTATTATTAGATATCCTTCCATTATATTATATTTTTCGTTTGCACCTTTGCACTGCAACGGAGGGGCATCGAGGTATTAAATATTTGATTTTGAATGTAAAGAAGTGGTGTGTTTAGCGATTGCTTTATGTTTAGCAAATGCAGTGGATGAGATGAGGTTCCACGACGATATGCAGTTATGTATCGGCTAAAATGTTCAGGCAGTAAAAATATACTCAGAAATAAAACTCCAAGCATATATAAGGTACGTTTCCCATTTCCGAAGAAGAAGTACTGCTGTGCGATTTCATTAGGCACATCGGTGCCGTATCCAGTAATTATGTGATATGCATCGTGGGTTTCTAGCCTATCCATAAGTTCAAATGAGTTAGAAGTTAGGAATAGTCCCATCTCATATCCTAAAGTCTCTTTTGGGTATGTGAGCAGATCAACGGCGGTCATAGACCAGCTATCTTTTTCCGTTTTGAAGTACTTGGCATAGGGAGCTGTAGAGATGTCAAAAAGCCAGACTATGAATTTTTCACGAAGTTTCATTGTTTGAGAATTGAAATAATATGGCTAAAAAAGTTCTGATCAGCTTCAGTGAAGAAGATAAATTCTACGGTTGGATCACCGAATATTGGGCTGATGGCAAACCCTAAATTTGCTCCTATAAGTGCGAACATTAGAAGCCACACATTTATAAAAAAGGATGCACGCGTTTTACTAGCTACAGTAAGATCCTCAGGTGCATTGGACGAGATGTATTGTTTGAATATGTAAACCCCACTTAACCCTGCCACTGCCATCATTGCTACATTGAGTAGTTTGAAGATTTGGTAGTCCGTACCTACTATTAAGAAGAATAAGGATACCGGAGCAAAGGCAATTAGAATTAGAGACATAATGCTAATCGTAATAATGCAGAAATGCATGAGTCCTTTTAAACTTACCTTGACACCGAAGAGGGCTAAGAAGATGTATAAAGTGGGAAAACATATTGCACCAGTTACGTAAAAGAGACTGGGTAGTTTTACGAAAGACATAAATCCTTGAGGTATGCTGTGCGAGCTCCCCACCATAAAACCAAATATGGCAAAGGATAGAAATGAGACACCAAAGAGTGTTTTGATAATGGTATTGGGTAGTTTGCCTTGAAGAGCTTGTTGGATTACCTCAGCTTTATTCTGAAGCATATAATTAAAGAAAAATTCTATGTTCATTTTATTTGTGTTTTTGAAGTTTAAGAGTCATACGATATACGGGTACCATTACTAGCAAGCCTATCACACCAAAGCTGCTATCTACCAATTGCCACCAAAAAGGGATCTCACGAATGGGACCCATTATGAAGGCCAACGGAAAAATGGCACAGCAGGCAATAAGGCCAAACTGAGTTACCCAAATATTCTTAATCGGGTCTTTGTATACTCCATAAAAGAGTAGGGCGTAGAGTACGTGAGCGAAGCCCAGCCAATCTGTACCATAGAATAAAAATTGGTGGTTTGCCATAGTTTCTGCAATGCCGACGGTTACAGTTTGCACAAAGTCAGGAGGCGTCTTGCCCCAAGCTGGGAAATAGGCCTTGCCCCATTGTACTTCCGCTAGTATAGGAAAGCACGTTAGACCACTAAGAAATAGCCCGGTCATAAATAGGGCGGTTCTGATTCTAATGTTTTTGAGTAGTGTTGGTTGATCTTTCATTGCTAATTTATTTAGATGTGTGCTTTGTGAGGTTGAGTGATTTGCTTTGAAACGAATTGTATTTTGTTTTCAGGTTGAGTGATTCGCCTTAGAGCGAATGGTATTTTGTTGTCAGGTCGAGTGCTTCGCTTCAGAGCGAATTGTATCGAGACCTCTAAAATGAAAAGTACTTTGAAATACAAAGTGATTATGTAAAAAAATAGTTTCATCGGTTGTTCAGTAATTGTTCTAGTGCATCTATGTGTTTGGTGAAAGCCTCTTTACCTGCTTTGGTGGCTTTGTAACTGGTTCTTGGTTTCTTACCTACGAATTCTTTTATCACGGTTATATATTCTAGTTTTTCTAAGGAATTAGTATGACTCGCCAGGTTGCCATCCGTCACTTGCAGTAAATCTTTCACAGAGTTAAAATCCATCTCATCATTCACCATGAGCAAGCTCATTAGTCCCAGCCTAATACGATTTTCAAATGCTTTGTTCAGATTCTCTATCATACTTTGTCTTGACTATCTTGTCCCATCGAGTGTTTCGCGATAGCGAAATGTACCGAGATGCGATTTTCAAATGCTTTGTTCAGATTCTCTATCATACTTTGTCTTGACTATCTTGTCCCATCGAGTGTTTCGCGATAGCGAAATGTACCGAGATGCGATTTTCAAATGCTTTGTTCAGATTCTCTATCATACTTTGTCTTGACTATCTTGTCCCATCGAGTGTTTCGCGATAGCGAAATGTACCGAGATGCGATTTTCAAATGCTTTGTTCAGATTCTTTATCATCTACTTTAGTTGCTACTGCTTTGTCGCCCTGAGTGCTCGCTGATAGGCGAGTGTACCGAAGGGCTGTTTTCGAATGCTTTGTTCAGATTCTCTATCATACTTTGTCTTGACTATCTTGTCCCATCGAGTGTTTCGCGATAGCGAAATGTACCGAGATGCGATTTTCAAATGCTTTGTTCAGATTCTTTATCATCTACTTTAGTTGCTACTGCTTTGTCGCCCTGAGTGCTCGCTGATAGGCGAGTGTACCGAAGGGCTGTTTTCGAATGCTTTGTCAAGATTTTTAATCATTTTATTTAGATGTTAGACATTAGATTTGAGAAGTTAGAATTGATCGGGATTGAGAAGTTTAAAGTCTCACATGTCATATCTAAAGTCTCAAGCTTATCTCTCATACCTCAGCCACATATAAGCACCATATACGATATGCCCCAGTCCAAATCCAGCTCCCCAAAAGTACAGTCCGTACTGTGTAAAAAAGAGTGCAAAAATACCCAGAATTACGTTGGCTACTCCAAGGACACGAATATCATTGAGCGTATATTTACTTCCATTGATAAGCCCTAGTCCATAGAATATCAGGAACATAGCAGCCATATACTGCTCTCCACCTTGCAGAGCGAAAGCGAGCCATACAAAGAAACCAACAACCATCGGAAATCCTATGTGTGCTAGCATACGAAGTGCAGTTTTATTGAAAATGGTTTGATTGTTTTTTTTGGCTTTTTGAGAGGTAAGGATGAATCCTGTAATCAATGCTGCAGCCATAACGTTCAAGCCTATGAATAAGAATCTGAATTGATCATTCGGATTAGCTATGAAGTGCTCACTGCTCGCATAGTCATGAGCAAAATAGGCACCAATAAGTGCATATACTCCTGCCATGATACCGCTCCATCCGCTAAGAGATAAGAAGCGGGTGCTTTTTTCCATCAGAGATCGAATCTCTTTGAGGTCTTTTATATGTTTTTCGTTACTCATATTGAAAGTACTTTGTAGTGCAAAGTTAATTTCGTTTTACACTCCTGCAATAAGAAAAAATGGATTTGGATGAATAGGGGAGTTTTTGGGATAAAGAGCACCCTAGTATTTTACCCCAAATCAAAATTTACAATAGCTGTATTACAAAATACAATTTACAGGTAGTGCAGTATACGTGTAACTTTACAATATATTTAAAACCAAAATATCATGAACAAATCAATTATCTTAGGCAGCATTGTCGCAGTAGGCTTACTATTAGCTAGTTGTGGTAATAGGGCAGCAGACGCAGATGGCTACTCTGGTGCTACCCAAAAAAATTATTCTAATAAAATAGCTACGAGTAACGCAGACTGGTGGCCAAACCAACTCAATGTCAGCATCCTCAGACAGCATTCTTCCTTGTCCAATCCTATGGATGAAGATTTTAATTATGCTACCGAGTTTCAAAAGCTGGACTACTTTGCACTAAAAAAAGATATAAACGCAGTACTTACAGAGTCGCAAGACTGGTGGCCTGCAGACTATGATAACTACGGCCCGTTTTTTATTCGTATGGCGTGGCACAGTGCAGGTACGTACCGCACAGGTGACGGTAGAGGCGGTTCTCGCTCAGGTCAGCAGCGTTTTGCTCCGCTCAATAGCTTTCCAGATAATGCTAATCTAGACAAGGCTCGCAGGTTATTATGGCCTATCAAGCAGAAGTATGGCAAGCAGATTTCGTGGGCAGACCTTATGGTGCTCACGGGCAATGTAGCTTTAGAAAACATGGGTTTCAAGACTTTTGGTTTTGCTGGAGGGAGAGAAGATGTATGGGAACCAAACACGGATGTTTACTGGGGTCCAGAAGAAAAATGGATGGACGATAAGCGATACAAAGGAGATAGAGAACTAGAGAATCCACTGGCAGCTGTGCAAATGGGATTGATTTATGTGAATCCAGAAGGACCTAATGGCAATCCAGATCCACTGCTAGCAGCTAATGATATTCGTGAGACCTTCGGTAGAATGGGAATGAACGACGAAGAAACTGTAGCACTCATAGCTGGAGGACATACACTCGGAAAAACGCACGGTGCAGGTCCAGCTTCTAATGTAGGAGCAGAGCCAGAGGCCGCAGGTATAGAAGAGCAAGGTTTTGGGTGGAAGAGTAAGTACAAGTCAGGTAAAGGAGCCGACGCTATCACCTCAGGTTTAGAGGTAATATGGACAAGTACGCCCGCCAAGTGGAGTCACCAGTATTTCTATAGTCTCTTTGAGCACGAGTGGGAGCTTACCAAAAGTCCAGCAGGAGCACATCAGTGGGTGGCTACTAATCCTAAGATGATGTTTCCAGATGCTTTTGATTCTGACAAAACCCATACACCTACTATGTTGACTACTGATTTGTCTATGCGTTTTGATCCTGTATACGAGAAGATATCGCGTGATTTTTATGAAAACCCCGCTAAGTTTGACGATGCCTTTGCACGAGCTTGGTTTAAGTTAACACACCGCGATATGGGACCTAATACTACGTACCTAGGGCCAGAAGCACCTACGGAAAACCTAATCTGGCAAGATCCAGTACCAAAGGCAGATTACACTAAAATAAATACGGCTGATATAGCTTCGCTTAAAAATCAAATACTTAACTCAGGTTTAACTATCAGTGAGTTAGTGTCTACTGCATGGGCTTCGGCATCTACCTATCGAGAGTCAGATAGACGTGGGGGTGCCAATGGTGCTCGTATTCGTCTAGCTCCGCAAAAGGACTGGGAAGTCAATAATCCCGTGCAGCTAAAGAAAGTGCTGACCGTATTAGAAAAGATACAAACGAATTTTAATGCCAAGTCAGGTGCTAAAAAAGTATCACTAGCAGATCTTATTGTACTCGGCGGCAGTGCAGCAGTAGAAAAAGCCGCTGCCAATGCAGGCTATAAGGTAAATGTACCTTTCGATGCAGGAAGAACTGATGCTAAAAAAGAACAGACGGATATAGCTTCATTTGCACTACTAGAGCCTATGGCAGATGGATTTAGGAACTACCTCAAAACGAGATATAAACTCACTACTGAGGAACTACTAGTAGACAAAGCACAACTGCTTACACTCACTGCTCCAGAGATGACGGTATTGCTCGGCGGTATGCGTTCACTCGGCACTAACTATGACGGCTCTCAAAAAGGAATGCTTGGAATAGAAAAGGACAAGCTAGGCAATGCGTTTTTCGTAAATCTACTCAGTATGGATACCAAGTGGGAAGCCACTTCAGATACCAAGGAAGACTTTATAGGAAAAGACCGAAAAACGGATAAGCAAAAATGGACGGCCACTAGAGCGGACCTTGTCTTTGGGTCTCACTCAGAGTTACGTGCTATAGCAGAGGTATACGCCAGTGCAGACGCCAATGAGAGATTCATTCAGGACTTTGTAGCCGCATGGTACAAGGTGATGAACCTAGACAGATTTGATCTGAAGTAAAACTGCAACTAATAATTTTATAGAAAAGCTAGTCCGAGAGGGCTAGCTTTTTTTTGATACCTTTAAATATTTCTCGTGCTTTATAATACTTACTATTAGTTGAGAGAAGTTTGAACTTTTCTTGATGTTTTAGAATACCATACATATGTATTTCTGAGAGAAGAGGACTTTTCCCTATGATGATCTTTTTTATCTCAGAAGGGTGAATAGAACGTTTATCATAATTCCAGTTTAATGCACTTACTTTTAGGTAGTCTGATTTTAGATGTAGTTTGAAAAATATTATCCGACAGATGTGATAAATTAGACGAGCGGTGATAAGAGAGAATATTATTCCGAAAAACAAGTGGCCTTGTAGAAAACCTGCTGGAACAAGTATTAGATTAACTAGTATAATTGGTATTACTGCCCAATCTAATGGGTGTAGTTTTCGAGAAATAATAATTCCATCATTCTTTTGGTTGACCTTAAATCCTATTTCCTCTAATATTTTCCAATCATTAAGTTTCACGAAATCAAAAGTAAGATAATTAGGGATAAACGTTTGAGTTTGCACTTGCATTTGTTATCCTATCTTCGCACTATGTTCCCATCATTACAAGGAAACGGGCGTATCTGGATATACGTAGCCAATAGAGAACTAACTGCTACTGAGGTGGTAGATACCAAAGTAAAACTTGCAGTATTCTGTGAGAGTTGGGCTGCTCATGGCAATCAGCTGAAAGCAGATTTTGATGTATTGCATAGCCAGCTACTGGTGCTCGGAGTAGATGAGCAGGTAGAGGCGGCCAGTGGTTGCTCTATAGACAAAGCTACTGCTATTTTTCAGCAGATAGACTCAGAGTTGCAGCTAGATTTATTCAACAGAATGAATCTTACCTTCCTTCAAAACGAAGAAATACGCATAGTCAAAATGCAAGATATTAATCAAGCGTATAGAAGCGGTTTGATACAAGATGATACAGTGTTTCTGGATAATACCATAAGCATTCTATCAGACCTGAGAACGAGATGGCAAGTCATGTTTAAAGAGTCTTGGGCCTATAAAAGAGTAAAAAAAGTAGAAGAGTTAAAGGGTTAAAAAAGTAAAATTAATTTGAATATAATTTTAAACAAATCAACTAATTCATCCATTAAATAAGAAAGCATTGCCAAAATTTCTACTCATAGAATCATCTGGGGATGTGTGCTCTGCCGCTGTATCTAGCGGCACAGAAATCATTGCCGAAAAATCCATACAAGAAAAGAACTCTCACTCTAACTACTTAGCCAGCTTTGTAGATGAAGTGCTTAAAAAATCGGGTCTGCAAATATCAGATTTAGATGCAGTAGTGATAGGTGGTGGTCCGGGGTCTTATACCGGTTTGCGTATTGGGTGTAGTTTAGCAAAAGGTTTGTGCTTCGGTGCCGACATTCCACTCATCGCTTGCTCCACACTCAAAGCCTTGGCGGCAGCTGCTTTAGAACAAAATCAGAACATAGATAGGGTGGTTACATTAATAGATGCTCGAAGAATGGATGCGTATTTAGGGGTATTTGACAAGCAATTGAATACTATAGTAGCTGAGCAGTTTGTCACAATAGATGCACAACTGGCTGTTGATTATGTAAAGGGCGAAACCGTAGCTTGCGGATCGGGAGCTAGTAAATGGATTGAGGAATTTACTCCAGATGGCGTTTTAGAGCATTCGTTTTCAGGCATTTATGCCAAGGACTTGCTAAGAGAAGCTCTGCTTAAATGGGAAAAAAAAGAGGTTGTAGACCTAGCGTACTACGAGCCAAATTACATCAAGTCCGTTTTTGTCACAAAACCTAAGCCCAAATTTTAAGTTAAAGTAACATTAGACCACTTTGGTCGCCCTATATTTGTAGTCTTATTTTTAGATGAAGTTTAACGCTATCATAGCCATTCTTTTATTGTCGATTTGTGCATCTGCACAAACTTTTGACGAGAAAACTACCACTGCTTCTAATGTTAGACTCAATGTATCTAACTCTGGAACATACGGAAATGCATTTAGAGGATATAGAGATGGTTCAGGAAATCCATCTGGTGAATACCCTGCTGGTAGTGGGATAGAGCATATTTTCGAAAGCGGAATATGGTTTGGAGGTTTAATCAATGGAGCCACAGTTGGAGTAAGTACCGCTGCTGTAGATGCACCGCAAGGGTATAGTACAGGGTCTGCAGGTTTTGAGTTTTATCCAGAGGTAGGAGCCATACTCAAGGAGAGCTCATCACTACGTAATAGTCCTTTTTATAGCCCATCAGCTATATCTCACCAAGATTTTGTAGCGGTATATTCAGATAAAAATGTGCAAGTGCCAGGTACTCAAACGCAGATAGGTTCGCACACCGACCCCCTGTTTGTAGAGGTAACAGCTCGTACGTACAATTACAATTTTAGCTTTAGTGATTTCTTTGTTATTCTAGATTTTGACATGGAGAATATAGGAGCAAATACGATAGACAGTGCATACTTTGGTCTCTGGGCCAATACTGTAGTGCGTAATATTAATATAACTCCTGCGGGTAGCGGTGGAGCTGCTTTTTATAATAAAGGAGCTAATGGATATATGGATAGCTTACATATGGCTTATTGCTACGATCATTCTGGCGATGTCGGTTTTACAGAAAGCTATGCCGCACAAAAGTTTCTAGGTGCAGAAGATAAAAATGGGTTCCATACTCCTATTACTGATGCCCGATTTAAAGCTCACTACAATGCTTGGCAGTTTAATAGCACTTCGGATCCGGTGTATTTTCAACCGACTAATGATAATACTCGTTATCAAAAGATGACGAAGGGACTCAATGATCAGCCTTGCTGGGCAGAAAACAACACTACCAACTCGGGGTGTGGTACTAAGAGCTATCAAGAACAGCTAAATGAAGCTGGCAATAGATCTGATTTAGTCTCTATAGGTCCGTTTTTAAGTTTTGAACCAGGGGATAAAATAAAAGTAAGCTACGCTTACATTTTTGCTAAGAAAAAGGAGGACGGTAACCCGAACAGTGAAAATAGTGCAATTCAGCGAAGTACCCTTATTGCTAATGCCTCTTGGGCTCAAACAGCATATAATGGTGAAGATGTTAACTCCAACGGCATATTAGATGCAGGTGAAGACTTGAACGGGGACAATAAACTCACTCGCTTTATTTTACCTGCACCGCCTGAAATTCCAAATACCAAGATTTTCACTTCTGAGAATAAAATAGAAATTTATTGGGCCAACAATGCAGAATCAAGCATAGACCCTATAAGTCAATTGCAAGATTTTGAAGGATACCGTTTATACATGACCAAACTTGGTTTTGATGTGACAGATGTTCCTAACCTACAAAGAGACTTAGTGAAAATAGCGGAGTACGACATTGCTGCAAATGGGTATAACTACGAAACAGGTTTTGAAGCCGTAAAGCTTGTTCAGCCTGTCACTTTTGAAGGAGATACGACTATCTATGATTATAAATATACTATAGATAATGTGCTTAACGGGTGGCAATATGCTATCTCTGTTACAGCATTTGATAGAGGAAATGAGGAAAGCAACTTAGAAAGCTTAGAGAGTAGTCCGCTAGCTAATAATTATAGGGCATTTGCTGGAAAGCCAGCGAATGAGAATCTAGAAACCAATGCTCCCTTTGCATATCCTAATCCGTATTATGCCGGGGCTAGTTGGGAAGGACGCAGTAGTTTTCAAGAGCAAACAAGAAAACTTTACTTTGCGAATTTGCCTGCTAATTGTGAAATAACTGTATTTACTGCAGCTGGAGATTTTCTAGATCAAATCACACATAACGGACAGTACGATGGCAGCGATATACGATGGAATCAGACCTTCGGTGCAGAGAATGCTTCACAAAACGTTTTTAGTGGAGGAGAGCATGCTTGGGATTTGCTTACAGAAAATACGCAGATAATAGCTCGAGGGATCTATATATTCACAGTAAAAGACTTAGACACGGGTAAGCTTTATAAAAGCAAGTTTGCCGTAATCAAATAATAAATTTAGAAATAATACAAAATGAAAAAACAATTATTATCATTAGCATTTGGCTTAGTTACAGTGCTTTTTGCTACAGCACAAACTACTGTGTCGGTTCGTGACATTCAATTCATTAGCCCAAGTGATTTGGCTAGTTGCAAAGACTTAAGTGCCTACGACGGACAAGAAGTAAGAACAGTTGGTGTGGTTATGCACGACGGAGGACTTACAGAACTTTCTTCGGGATCTGTGACGGGTGGTTATAGACCTGGTGTACATTTATTAGATACCGGAGCACAAGGAGCCATGGGCAATTTCGCAGGTATCCAAATACACGGTGTATATGCAGCACAACCTAGCCAGCCAGTCACTGCTCTAGATAATCTAGTAGCAGGTATGATAGTAGAAATAGTGGGTAAAGTAGGAAATTATAGTGGAGAAACACAAATTTTTCCAAAGGATAACTCTTCTGTTTCTGTTATAGGTACTACTTCTGCACCACAACCAGATACTATTAGTCTTGGGTTGTTAAACGACAACTCTAGAACCAATATTTATACAACTGGTGAAGCATGGGAAGGTTCTTTAGTAACTATTGAAAATCTAACCGTAATTAGTGTAAGTATTTTTAGTGGGAATAGAGTGAGTTTTGATGTCTCAGATGATAACGGAAACTTAATGAACGTATCAGATAGATTTTTAGTTCAAAAACAATCTAGTTGGACAACGGTTAATCAATCTTCTCCTCAGACGAACGGTAGTTTTGTAGCTCCAATAGTGGGCACAAAGTTTGCCTCACTTTCAGGTATAATTTTACATTCTCAGAATGGATGTTCTGGCGGCACAGGTAGAGGCTATGAGTTAAATCCTTTTGATACTAGCCACTACAAGGTAGGAGATACTCCTCCAAGTATAACAGAAGTGAGCAGAGATCCACTCGTGCCTTCCGCTTTAGATGCAGTTACTATCTCAGCTAAAATCATAGATTTCAATGGTACAGTATCTAGCCAAAGCTTATATTACTCTGCTAACCTAACACAGGATAACGATCAGTTTACAGCAGTAGCGATGACTTTGAAATCTAGTTCTACAGATGAATATGAAGCAACTATTCCAGCATTTGCTGATGGAACGGAAGTGCGTTATTACATCAAAGCAGTAGATAATGATACCAATGAAAGTTATGAGCCATTTACATCTTCTAATGCTACAGGAGCTACATCTTTCTATACTGTAAGAAATGCTGGTCTTACCATAGTTGATTTACAAAAAGTACTAAATCCTACATCTGATGCTAGTCCGTACAGAGATAAAGTAGTAACGGTGAAAGGGTATATATCTGCTAGTGCCAAGTCTTATGACCTAGAAGATATCTATATGCAAGATAAAGATGCTACAGAGTGGGCAGGTATCAAACTTACAGGTAATGCAGATCTATTAGACCTTTACAGAACTGAAGAAGTAGAAGTAACGGGTACTGTAGAAGAGTCATTTGGATTTACTCAATTAGTAGTGAGCTCTGTATCTAAAACGGGGAAAACTGCGGAGATAGTACCGGTAGAAGTACAAGTGAGTGACAGTGCAGGAAGAGCAAACGGAGGATTTGAAAAATACGAAAGTATGTTGGTGAAAATGGTCAATACAGGGGGTAAGGTAAAAATCTCTAACCCACGTCTAAATCCATTTGGGGAGTGGACTATCGCAAACGACACAGGAGCTTCTTTCGCTAACAGTACTAAAGTGCAAACAGGTGTCAAGAATAGTAATAACAACTCTTCTCTTTGGGTATCTGTAGTGGCGGATAGTATTTTTGAAAATACAGAAGGTATCATGGAAGTACCTTTAGTAGAAGCTTCTAAAGAATTAGATATGGATGCTATAATAGGTGTCCTTTATTACGGTTTTAGCCAGTTTGCTCTTAAGCCAAGAAATAATGATGACATCATTGGTTTTAGTGTGGAGTTAGAGCCAGCTAAGTATGCAGAGGATACAGCTACTAATAGTGTAGTAGATTTTAAAGCACTTGGGGTTTCTTTCTATCCAAATCCTGCTACTAACGTTTTATACTTCAACGCAGAAAATGCTGAGAACGGCACTGTGGTAGTAAGAAGTTTAGACGGAAGAGAGCTTTCTTCTACTCAAATAATGGCTTCTACTAGAGTAGATGTGACTTCACTTACTAGCGGAGTATATCTATTAGAATTTACAACTAATAAAGGCCAAAGGGCATCTGCGAAGTTCATAAAACTTTAATGTTTCTTAGACCTTCAACATATTCAAATATTGGACTGAGCACCTTGGTGCTCAGTTTATTTGTATTGGTGTCTTCTTGTAAAAAAGGAGAACAATTGCCGAATATGGCTCCAAATACACAGCTCTCGATAGAGAAGATTAATCTAACAGGAGAGAATAGACTCAATAGTACAGTAAACCTTTCTTGGTTTGGTACCGATGTAGATGGCTACATAGTGGGTTATGAGTTTAAAATAAATGAAGGTGAATGGCTGCCTACCAATCTGCAAGACAGCACATTCTTATTTAATATAGATCCAGACGAGGACTCTACGGATATAGATTTTTATGTGCGAGCTATAGATAATGAGGGCGTAGTAGATGCTTCACCTGCTTATCTAAGAGTACCACTAAAAAATAGTCCACCTATAGTAACGTTTGATGAGGCTTCGTTACCTGCAGACACTACCAATCTTGTTTTCACCTTTAGATATAAAGCCTCAGACCCTGATGGTAATTCAACTTTAAAAGAAATTTTTCTAAAAGTTAATACTGGCGATTGGAAGGCTATAGATTTAAATCAAAAACTGATAAGCCTAGTCCCAACTAACCCCATGTCTACTGGGGTAGGTACTGCAAATGTGTATTACGGCTTAGAGACCACACCAGCATTTACCATTACTGGTTATAATAATGGGGGTGACAATATCATTCAGCTTAAAGCATTAGATATTGCTAATTCTGAAAGTGCAATAGATAGTACGCCTAGTACTTATGTGAGACCACAAACAAGTGACTTGCTCATAGTTAGTGGCCATAATCAGACGACGTCTAATGAATATACGGCCTTAGTCACTGCTAATTATGGTGGTGCAGATATAGTAGAATATCTAAAAGACGGCGGCAAATACCACCCGAAGTTTTGGGATCCTACATTTAAACTTCTTGCTTCTGAATACGACAAAATATTCATACATACGGAAGAGGGCACTACAAGTAACCCGCTGACGGGCATAGATGCTAAGCTCCTAGATTTTGCAGCTCCTATCATACAATATTTAATAGACTCTGATAAAAAGATATTAATATCTACCGCTTTTTCTAATAACGCTGATTTATCCACTATTGGTGGTATTCTTTCCATAGATAGTTTTAGTAGTAGTAGAGGACAAGCATTTTTTACCAATGATAGTTTGGCGGTAAGTACAGATGGAGATTATGCAAATTTGCAACCGACCAATTTCCTGTTGGCTGCAGATCCATTTTATCCAGCGTTAGAAGCAGAAGTGCTTTACAAAGCTCAGCTAACACCGAGTGGCGGATGGAAAGGTCCTAGAACCATTGCCATACGCAGACGAAATAGTGCATCTAATGTGAACCTCGTACTCTTTACTGTGGAGCTACATAAATTAAATAAAATCAAGGCTAACCAAAACGCAGTAATCTCAAAAATACTCAATGAAGCATTTAATTGGTAGTATACTAGCTCTAGTTATAAGCATATCTTGCTTTGCACAAACAGGTACTCTTAGAGGAACTCTGGTAGATGAAGAATCTGGAGAGAACTTGATAGGAGCATATGTGCGTATAGTGGGAACCTATGGAGCTGCTATTTCTGAGATAGATGGTAGTTTTAAGATAGAAAATATAAAGCCGGGCACGTATTCTGTGAACATCTCTTTTATGGGATATCAGCAGAAGGTATATAACGATATAGACATAGTGGGGGGTAAGGTTAAGGTGCTCGATGTAAAAATGACATCGCGTACTAACACTTTTGAAACAGTAAAAATCGTAGGTAAAAAGAAGATAGTAGATCTAGATGATGCTAAGAGTACTATTACTCTAAACAAAAAGGACATAGCGGATATGAACGTACGAGATGTACAAGAAGTAGTTGCTATACAAGCCGGTGTTTCTAAGTCCCCAGACGGTATACAGATACGTGGAGCACGTGTATACGAAACATCTTTCAACGTGGACAATATTAGTGCTCAAGATCCTCTTGCAGGCACAGGATTTGGCGTGCAAGTAGCTAGTGGCAGTATAGGTGAGCTAGAACTGATAACGGGTGGTGCTGGAGCTGAGCATGACGGCGGAACAGCGGGTGTTATTAGCACTACTATCAAAGAAGGGTCAGATGAATTTGACATAGCAGGAAGTTGGCAAAGAGATAATTTTGGAGGCAATCCTAGTTCCGGTTGGAATACAGACATAGGAGAGCTATCATTCGGAGGTAAAATCAAGATTAAAAAGAGAAAATTTTATTACTTCAATAACGTAACTCTAAATATTACAGATGATTATTTTGGGGCTACCGCTAATCAGCTGCACAGTTCTCTACTTTCTAATAATGATAGCATGTGGGCTCCACGTCAGACTAATCAGTTTACACATACTTTTAAGGTATCGCACGAGCTCAATCAAAAGACTAAAATTACTATAACCAATCAGCATAGTTTAGGGATTAATCAAAATACAAGAACATTACAAATCGTTGGTTTTGATGCCATTCTCGCTCCTGGGTTTCAGTTCAATAGAAGCTTAAATTTAAATAATGCTACTACGTACACACATCACTCTAATCTTACAGCTATCAATGTAAAAAGAACTATCAATGATAAGCTAATAGGCAACCTGTCCTTGGGTAGGTTGTTTACCAATCTGAGAGCAGATGCCAATGGCAGACCCTTTCGCTCTGGAACTGTAGACCAAGTATATGATGAAGAAAGTATAGTAACGGATCCGATACAAATTTTTAACCCAAATGGGTTCGTACAGTTTGTGCTACCTGGTCCAGGTCTCATAAATAATGGAGGTATTAGCTCTACGTGGCACGATCACTATGCACGTGAGTATACTATCAAAACTAGCTTTAAATACTATCCAAAAGAGAAAACGCATCAGATGAATTTTGGGTGGGAACAGAAGTTAAATAGATACCAATGGATTGATGTTACTCGTCCATGGGTAGGGGCACCTATACAGATAAACGACAGTGTGTCTACACCCAGCATAAGCATAGGATCGAGTAATGATATATGGAGCGTGAAACCCAATAATGGAGGGATATTCTTCAGCGACAAGATCAATTATAAAGGCATCATAGCAAATCTTGGATTAAGATTTAACTATTGGGCTCCGGGTAAGTTTGTAGATGATGCGGTTAATAATCCGAATGCCCCAGTTATAGATCAAATACGAAAAGACTATTTAGGCAATACAGTGAAATTTTTGGGAATGAGATATAAGGCTAGACTATTGCCAAAAATCAATGTTTCGTTTCCTGTGACTAGTAATAACGTACTGTACTTTAATTACAGTCATAGTATGCGTTTGCCACATCCCCGTTTTGTATATGCAGGTCTAGATCCTGAATTTCAAGATAGAAGTTTCCTATCTTTCTTGGGAAATCCGGACCTGAATCCGGAGGTGAATGTAAGTTATGAAGTAGGATATAAGTCGCAAATAGGTAAGAACCTCGGCTTAACACTAGCTGCGTATAACAATAATAGGTTTGATTATATAGTGAGCCGTAGGGTTATAGTACAAGATCAAACCGGTAGACCTGTGAGTAAGACGATGTATATTAACCAAGATTATGCAAAGGTGCAAGGAGCAGAGGCTAATGTGATATGGCGTGCGACCAGCTACCTAAGGACATTTACTAATGTGGCGTATCAACTAGCAAAAGGAAAAAGTAATAGTGCTAGAGAGAGTAGTTTGCAAATAGAGCAAAATGGTGAAGTGCCTTTAAGTACGGAACAATATCTTGCTTGGGATAGACCCTGGAATATCAATCTAGGGATAGTTTTAGCTCCAGATACTACGTTGAGAATTTATAAAAATTGGATGAAGGGCATGCAAATTTACTTTAGCTCTTCGTATCAAAGTGGTTTTAGATACACTCCGCAAATACGAGAGGGAGAGAATGATCTCGGAAGGCCACAATATCGCTCTGACCTTACTCAGTACCTTGAAGAGAGGGCCACGCCTTGGATTAATTCTGATGTAAAACTTACTAAAACTTTTGCATCCAAGAAGGGAAAAGGAATAACACTTAGCGTAGAAGCTCGAAACCTATTTAACAATAAGAATGCTCAAATCATAAATGCTGTAACAGGCAGGGCTTGGGAACCTGGGGATGATTTGCCAAATGACCAAAGAGATGATAGATACGTAGGTCCTGAGGAGAGCGGAACTCCACCCAATAATCCAGCTCGTTATCAAGCTCCAAGACAATTACTTTTTGGTGTAAGCTTTAGATTATAATGCCTATACCACTTTTAGTCCTGCTCGTTGTTAGGTACATTAGAAAGAGAAGGAAACGCAGGGCTGATTAGGGTTAATACTTCGAATACTAAACAGCCTTTTGCATTACATGTAGGGCGAGTATAAGGAGGACCTTCAGATAACGGTTAACTAACTGTATACGTATTTGAAGTTTCTCACTTAGAATTACGGGTGTAGTCTCGCCACTATGAATTAGATAGGGTATTAGTTTCTCCTTCATATAGTTTACAGTAAAGTGTAAATAAAAGTAACATTTATTCTTACATTGATCACTTTTGAAAGTCGAATATAATTTTACAGTTAAGAGTCTCTGGGGGTTCCTTTCAGGAGACGCCAGAGAGCTGAAAGGCTAACTAGTTATGAGAATTCTAATACCCACCATAGTCCTAGAGTAAAATCTCTCCCTTATCATTGTACTAACATTAAATAGCACTTAGAAATGTCGGTTTATTAAGGTATACTATAGGTGATAGATTGACAAATTAGAGAAAGAATAGATGAAAGATATACTCACTAGAGACATTAAAACACACTTTTCTAAAGAATTACCAGCAGATCGTGAGGAAGAGAATTTCTCACGACAGGTGTACGAAGCTTGTTTTTCGTATGCTGAAACTAAAAAGCCCCGAAATCCAGAACTAGTTCATTTTTCTTCTCAGCTTTTACAAGAGCTAGGTTTAGGTATAGAAAACGAAGAAGACTTCACAAAAGTAATGAGTGGGGCAGAGAAGTTCAATGGATTTAAATCGTACGCCATGTGCTACGGTGGGCATCAGTTTGGTAATTGGGCTGGACAATTAGGTGATGGTAGAGCTATCAATATAGCAGAAATAGAGGCGAATGGTGCTAACTGGAAACTACAACTAAAAGGGGCAGGACCTACTCCCTACTCCAGAGGGTCTGATGGACTAGCGGTACTGAGATCATCCATAAGAGAATACCTATGCAGTGAGGCTATGTATAATCTAGGAGTGCCTACTACGCGAGCATTATCCTTAGTAAAAACGGGAGATTTAGTGACCCGTGACATATTGTACAATGGAAATCCCAAAGACGAAATAGGAGCGGTAGTGTGTCGTACAGCACCTAGTTTTATCCGCTTTGGTAGCTTTCAGCTATTTGCTGCCAGAGGAGATACCAAGAACCTTAAGACGCTTTTTGATTACACTATAAAACACCACTATCCAGAGCTAGGCGAACTAGGTAAAGAAACCTATTTGCTTTTTCTAAAAGAGGTGGTCAATAGAACTATGGATATGGTCATTCATTGGCAGCGTGTGGGTTTCGTGCATGGAGTCATGAACACAGATAACATGTCTATTTTAGGGCTTACTATAGACTATGGACCATATGGCTGGTTAGAAGAGTATGATCCGCAGTGGACTCCTAATACTACGGATGTTCAGCATAGGAGATATCGATTTGGCAATCAGGCTAATATGGCTCTTTGGAACCTAACTCAGCTGGCCAATGCGATGTACCCACTGATAGAAGAAGTAGCTCTACTTCAGGAGATTTTAGAAGAGCCTCAACTAAGCTATACCATAAAGTACATAGAGATGATGGCTAGTAAGGTTGGCTTGGCAGATTGGTCTAGTATCAGCAAAGATTTCTTTAAGGTACTAGAAGAGAGCTTGACGAAGTCTGAGATAGATTACACCTTATTTTTCAGAGAACTATCCTGTGTGGGAAATAGTAGTGCAGAAAAGTTTTGGGAGATAGTACAGAAAGCAAGTTACTTAGAAGCAGAAGAGATTGCACAGCACAAAGAAAACTGGATGATATGGCATAAGGAGTATGTAGACTACCTTATCGCCGAAGGCACTGACGAGCACGAACGAATAACGGCCATGAAACTAGTGAATCCCAAGTATGTACTTCGTAACTATATGGCTCAACTGGCTATAGATGAGGCAGAGAAAGGAGACAATAAGGTAGTTGCAGAGTTATATGATTTATTGCTAAATCCGTATGACGACCAACCTAGTATGGAAAAATGGTATGCCAAACGTCCCGAATGGGCACGGCATAAGATTGGATGCTCTATGCTATCTTGCAGTTCGTAATGTTGGTATATATCGAACTTAGGAGTGTGTGATTTGTTACACTATAATAGAATAAGATGAACACTAAAAAAGCATACATAGCAGGCGGTTGTTTCTGGGGAATGGAAGACCTCTTCAGAACCCGAAAAGGAATACTAGATACAGAAGTAGGATACCAAGGAGGACAAAATGATAACGCAACGTATAGAAACCATCCAGGCCACGCAGAAGGGTTAGAGGTTACGTATGATGCTGACCAGACCTCTTTTAGAGAGATACTAGACTACTTTTTTAGAATACATAATCCTACGACCGTAGATCAACAAGGAAATGATAGGGGGTCAAGTTATCGATCAGCTATTTTCATTCAGAATGAAGAAGAGCAAAAGGTAGCGGAAGAGGTGATAGCCATCGTAAATGAATCAGGAAGATGGGATGGTGCAGCAGTCACTACGCTCGAGCCGTTTTCTACGTTTTGGTCGGCAGAGGCGGATCATCAAGACTACTTAGTTAAAACTCCAAATGGCTACACGTGTCATTTTGAGCGGTTTGATACGTTTCTGTAAGTATGGTTAATATACTTAAAAGTAAAAAGAAGATAGAAATGGAAAGTTGGAATAAAATAACATCAGACGAAGCAGTAAAGGCTATCGTAGCAAAGTCACACGAAACTCCTCAGATTATATTTAAGGATAGTTTGACGTGTGGAATAAGTGCCTATGCTAAAAGTAGAATAGTAGAAGGGTACGAGCATATAGACGGTAAGGCTGACTTCAACCATCTAGATTTATTATCGTACAGATCAGTGTCTAATTTTATAGCGGAGCATTTGGGCGTTTTTCATCAGTCTCCACAGATTATTATACTAAAAAATGGTGAGGTATCACATACGGTAACTCATCACTCTATAGATGCTAGTAAAATAGCTGCAGAGCTGTAAGAAATCTGATAATGAGTAAAATAGGGCTAGGAACTGCCGCTATTGGAAGGCCGCTATACATCAATATTAAGGATGCGAAGCAATCTGTACCCTTTGATTTAATTAAGTTTATCAAGGCCGGTGAAGAGCTGTTAGATTTTGCGTATGCAAAGGGAATCCGAATCTTAGATACTGCACCGGGATATGGTCTGGCAGAGGATTTAGTAATACAATGGCTGAAGAAGAGTAAGAGTACAGATGTAGCAGTCTCTAGTAAATGGGGCTATACTTACGTGGCGAATTTCTTGGCTACAGCTTTAGAGCATGAAGTAAAAGAGCACTCCTTAGCTAAACTCAATGAGCAGTGGGAAGTAACAAAAGGGTTGCTGCCAAGTATTAACCTGTATCAGATCCATTCCGCTACACTAGATACTAAAGTGCTGCAAAATGTAGAAGTACTGAATCGACTACACGAACTCAAGAAAACGTATAATATTAAGATAGGATTGACTACTACGGGTGCCAATCAGCTGGAAGTAATGCGGTTAGCTATGGATGTTGAAGTAGAGCATGAACCGTTATTCGACAGCTTTCAGGTGACGTATAATATCTTTGATCAGAGTATTGCGGAGTTAGTAAGAGCTAGTTCCGATAGCTATCCGGAGGATAGGAAAATTATAGTGAAAGAAGCACTCGCCAACGGACGGATATTTCCAGATTTGGAGAAATATCAGCACTACTCGGCTCATTATGCACTACTTACAGATCTGGCTCATAAATATAAAGTGGGTGTAGACGCAGTAGCCTTGCGATTTTGTATGGACAGTATCCCAGCGGAGATTGTGCTAAGCGGAGCAAGTAATAAGCAGCAATTGAGTGAGAACCTACAAGCGTATGACTTCAAGCTTACTGCAGATGAAATGGCAAGAATAAAATATTTGAAAGTTGCTCCTGAATCCTACTGGCAAGAGCGAAAGGCGTTGGAGTGGAATTAGATTTGTAAAAAGTTTTGTATGTACTTAAAACTTTGTCACAATTACAATAAGTTTTGTGTGTATTTAAAACTTTATGTATTTTTGTTGAAAGTTTAATACGTATTCAATATAATAATGTACTCCTATATCTCACGGCCCAAATACCTAGAACGAATAAAACCATTCATAGGAAAGCAAATCATTAAGGTGTTAGTAGGTCAACGGCGTGTTGGTAAGAGTTTTTTGATGTATGAAATTATGGATCATCTGAAACAAGAAGATCCAAGTATAAACATCATATACATAGACAAAGAGCAAAATGAGTTTAGGGATATTGTCAATTATCAAGACCTCTTAGATTATCTCAAAGGCATTCTTTCAAAAGGTAATAATGCGATTTTCATAGACGAGATACAAGACGTTGAGGAGTTTGAGCGAGCGTTGCGAAGCTTATATAGTAAACCCAATATAGATTTATACGTAACAGGAAGTAATGCTAAGATGCTTTCGGGAGAGTTAGCTACCTTTCTGAGTGGTAGATATATACAGATTCCTGTATTTTCATTGACCTATACAGAGTTCCTCTCGTTTCACAAACTAATTGATATTTCAGAGAGTTTTCAGAAGTACTTAAAGTTTGGTGGCCTACCGTTTTTGATTCATCTGAAGCTAGATGAAGCTATTGTTTTTGATTACCTCAAAAATATTAACCAGTCTATTCTATATAAGGATGTAGTGATGAGGTATAATGTGAGAAATACAGAATTTTTACAAAACTTGGTAATGTATGTGGCCGATAATATAGGAAGCTTGGTATCTGCTAAAAAGGTAAGTGATTTTTTGAAGTCTCAAAACGTAAATATTTCTGTGAATGTGGTGATAGAATATCTCACACACCTCACGAGTGCCTACTTGATTCATAATGTAAAACGAACAGATATAAAGGGTAAGAAGGTTTTTGAAATAGGGGAGAAATACTACTTCCAGGATTTGGGCTTACGCAATAGTTTATTGGATTTTAACCTTACGGCAGATTATGGAAAGCTCTTAGAAAATGCGGTATATGCTCATCTGGTGGCTACTGGGTATGATGTGCGGATCGGCAAGTTAAATAACCTAGAGATTGATTTTGTAGCTACCAAAGGGAATAAACGCACGTATATACAAGTATGCTATTTACTTGCAGAGCAGAGTACTATAAACCGAGAATTTGGCAATCTGCTAAAAATAAAAGACCAGTATCCTAAAGTCGTACTCAGTATGGATGAGTTTTTTGGGGAGAGTAGCTACCAAGGGATAAAGCACCAGTCTATTCGCTCATTTTTGAGTGAGGAGTAGTGTGATTTGAATTGCTGTATACGCACAGGAATCACATTTGCTTTAATCTAAAAACTGATTGGCCACAAATAAAGAAAGGAGTTTCATTCTCATAATTCACTTTTCTTTCTTCAATAAATTCTTCGAGAAGCTTTGCATATTTGCGAGTAGTTCTCTTGCTTAACACGGAGCGTGCAATGAACGAACAATATTCGATTTCTCCTTTTGAGTTTACATAGTATTTATGCATTATCGTAATATGATCTTCCTTCGACCGGAAATTGAATTCGTTTTGTCTGATAAAACGGATTAGGTCACTGTTTATTGAGGATTAAGCATCTATAAATTGGCTGTACTCTGTACTATCTTCATCCTCACTTCTGCAATTGGTATAGTGGCTAACTACCCCTGTCTCATTCAGGTAAAGTGTATCTTTAGTAGTATCAAGATTAAATACCTTTTGACTTTTTTGTGCAAAAACAGTAAAACTAGAAACAACGAATAGAATGACCATATACTTTTTCATGATTGTAAAAATATGAAACTATTAAGAAGTAAACCCAATTGGATGTATAATTTAACCTTTTTGGTGCTTGGCCCTTACCCTTCGTACTCACTCAATACTAGCCACCGATCACTCTTCGTGGTAATTTCGTGTAGTACTTTCCCTAATCTTTCGCTTGCTTTAGCTACGACGTAAA
>Ga0209702_10002767_pt1 | contig 29516 bp, 18 predicted proteins | sample FRY01_FD_187210 | JGI IMG/M metagenome (GOLD analysis project Ga0209702, IMG submission 187210) | Freshwater microbial communities from Lake Fryxell liftoff mats and glacier meltwater in Antarctica - FRY-01 (SPAdes) (version 2) | ecosystem: Environmental > Aquatic > Freshwater > Ice > Glacier... | reverse complement strand
ACCTTGCTCCCTACCAAGGGGCATTACTCTGGGGAAGCGTCGGTGTTTGCGGCCTATTATTTGTCGCAAGCTTCTTCGTGCCGAGGCTGCTTCGTTGGGCGAAAGCCGGGCAGGTAGTCAATCATTTCTTGGGCAAGTAGATCGAACCCAGGGCAAACTTGCCTGTGTAATTATTGAGGTTGTGCATTCAAAGGTACAAATGCCCAGCCCTTAAAGGTCGATCAAAGGTAGGCTGGGTTCCCCCTAGATGCTTTTCTTATAACCCTTTTATAAGGTTATTACGGGGTTAAAGGTTGGTTCTTTTTCTTAGCTTGTTTTGGTTAAGCCTTGCCCGGTTCTGGCCCATCACCTGCACCCCTTCTGATGTGAAACAATCCATAAAACAAACATTAAAATTCAACACCATTCCGATGCTTTGTTTTCTCGCCTTCTTGTTGGTATTGCTCAATTCCGATAATATTTTTCGAATGACCGATGAACACAATGGCTAACTCAAGGCCCAGACCGAAGCCTTCAACGCAGAGCTTATCGCGCAAACCGAACGACACAATGCTAAATTCATTATCTAGACCGAAGTCTTCAACGCACAGCTTATTGCGCAGACCGATCGCCACAATGCCGCCCCACTAAAAAGGGGACAGGCACGTTTATGAAACTTGGAATTAAAAAGGAATATCTATTTTCCGAGGGATTATCAAATAAATCTATTTAAAAGGTGCCTGTCCCCTTTTTGGCCTCCATCTTTTCAATCATAAAATTGCAATAGTCGTAATTAGCTTATTGTTATCAATCGCTTGTTTGGCTAAAGTGCTATTCTAATTTTATATGCTTCAAACAGTTTTCATCAAGGCACCATTATGGCAAGTTATTTAAGGCACTTTTTCGGATTATTCTTGGTTGTCGTTACCCTACTTGCAACCATAATTTCCCCGGGATGGTGCACCACCACGGTGGAAAAATACGACTTTAGCCGTGGCCTGCAGGGCTGGATTCCCAACGAGATGGTGACCAGCGCAAAAATCAGTACAGATGGTTTGCTAATGCGATTAAAAACTCCCGATCCGTTTTTGGTCGGGCCAGTGCTGAATTTACCTGCTGGCGAGTTTGTTACTGTTACCCTCCGTATGCGCAGCATGGGTGAACCACTGGCCCAGCTTTATTTTGGATCGGTTTTTTCGGAAACGAATTGTCGTAATTTTGTTGTTAATAATGATGGCCTCTGGCACGACTACTCGGTTCGCCTCCCGCCCATGGGGCCTGGTTGTCGGCTGCGGTTTGATCCTCCCTGCGGTGATGGAGAGGTGGGTTTGGCATGGATCCGTTTGGAAACAAGCTCTTTACCCTTTCAAGATTTATGGGCTACATCAGCCGAATTGCGCAACAAGAAATTTATCTGCGGCGGCCAATTTGGTACCAATGGTGGTAATACTGCAGTAACTTCACGCTACCTAGCCAAACACCCCGAATTCACTGCTTTGTTCCCCTATGATGGTTATATTGTTCCCGCCTTGCTCGATGCCGCCTGGGGACAAAAGATGGGTCTAAAGCCAAAAATTGGTGACCAACCACATGACTACTTCCTCCATGAGTTGATCTGGAATCGCACCAAAATCCCAGATGGTGCAATCGATGATATTATTAAAGACCTTAAATTAATTAATTGGCGCGGTGTTACAGATAATTTTCTCAACTTCACCTTGATTGATGGTGCCCGTGGCCGCTTCACTCCCGATCTGACCAATGATCAGGACTGGGCGATACTGGAGCATAATGCACGCATGGCGGCGCGCCTATGTCGTGAATCCAACCTGAAGGGTTTTTGGCTCGACACCGAACAGTACGGCAACTATCGCTGGCGCACCGAATCGGGGGTACCCGAATTCGATCCCAAAAGGCCAACCGAATTGAAATTCCCGTTGGGTAAGGATAAGCCCGAGGTTCTGAGACGCAGAGGTGCCCAGTGGATCAAGGCAGTGCAGGCCGAGTTGCCCGCTGTGAAAATCATCATCACCTTTGCCTGGTCACCCGATGCCAATGAATACGGCCCTATTAAAGGCGTAAATGGATTTCTCAACGGGGTTTTGGATGGCATTGAGGCACCCGGCCAGCTAATTCATGGCTATGAAAACACTTTTTATTTTGGGCAAGGCCCCGGCACCACCCACACCCGGGAAGGCTTTCCAGGAGACCGAAGCCGGTTCGATACCGCCCGAGCACAAATGCGTCAGTGGCGAGCATTCAGTACCAATCCACCCAAATACGATAAATTTCTAAAAGTCGGGATGGCTGCCTGGGTAGAAGACGACCCTTGGAACCGCTGGGATAACTCTTGGCCAAGTGGTGACAAGTCTTCGTTCTGGTCCAACCTGCCTTTAGCGCTGGCCAGCAGTGATGAATATGTCTGGGTTTGGTCAGAACACACCAAATACGGCTGGAACACTCAGGGGCCCATCAACCCGTTCCTAGCATCCCTGCGCAACCGAACCTTCAACACCGGCACAGAGCAAGTAAATTTTTTCGCCGAGGATTTTGCTAAAGACCCTCTCCAGAATGGTTGGTTTTTTGATTTCGATATGCTGGCCATTGCTGGCAAAAAGAAAGAAGGCCAATCCGTGCCTATCATGACTCTGGATGGAGTGCCGTATGTCTGGGAGAAAACGCCCGGTGCACTTAGCGTTCGTGGGGAAACCGCAACCAGCCAGCGTCGCCGGTTTGCTCGCCCGGTCGAGCCTGTCCACCGGGATGCCGGTTTCTATGCAAGCATTGACTTTCAGGTTGAACAATTTGGCACCGACCCTGAAAACCCAATCGTTATGGGTTTTTTTACCAGTGACCACCCTGTTCATCAAAGTTCCTTAACTCTGCGCATTGCATCACAAAACCGGGTGAATTTGGTATTAAATGAGGCCGGGAAATCTTTCGACTTTTCCCTAGTTGTGAGCGGTGGCCTTCAAGCCGGTAAAACCTACCGCCTAAGTCTTGACCAAAAGAAAGGCGTGGGTGTTTGTCAGGCGGCCTTCACGGATACATCTTGGCCCGATAAGCCTTTAGCGCAGGTAAAAATACCCATCTCAGAAGCTAAAAAAAGCAGCGGCTGGGATGAATTGGGAATTGCTATGTGGGAATCCACTTCTGGGGCAGCCAAACCGGTTGGAGTGCCTGTACCCTACCGCTATCAAGTAAAAAAGGTCGTGCTCAAACCCTGACCTGCCCGGTGCTGGACTGGCACTGGCATAAAGCTAGTTGACGGGCTTCAAAAGAAGCCCGACACTATGGTGCCGTCGCAAGAGATGGTTGCCTTACTCGACACCGAGGTTGGGAGAGTTATCAGCCTACCCTGATCAAAGCTTTATGCAGGTGCCATTCATAACAATCCAAAAAGGAGTGAAGAGGTTGTATGTGCGTTACATAAATAACATCACCCGAGGAAGTTTAAGCACGCAGAGTTTGACGAAGGAATCCGAGGCTATATCCGGTAGATGCTCGCAGCGCTCGCCAAACCCCGCTCGCTGTCTTTCGAGGAGAGGGAGTAGGGGCTCCGCCGTGATGCCAATCCCGAGCGTAAAATCGCTTTCTAGTTGTATGCTACTGGTATCGAAACGGCCTTTACTTGAAACGAATCGATTATTCCTGGCATGTCGATATGTACAGGTGCATCGTAACTTGCATGACCATTGGCCCCGATACAATCTGGCAAATACTTGAGCTAAATGTGCTGAGCCAGTCGGAAAGCCAGGCAAGTAGTCAATCATTTCTTGGGCAAGTAGATCGAACTCAGGGCAAACTTGCCTGTGTAATTATTGAGGTTGTGCATTCAAAGGTACAAATGCCCAGCCCTTAAAGGTCGACCAAAGGTAGGCTGGGTTCCCCCTAGATGCTTTTCTTATAACCCTTTTATAAGGTTATTACGGGGTTAAAGGTTGGTTCTTTTTCTTAGCTTGTTTTGGTTGAGCCTTGCCCGGTTCTGGCCCATCACCCGCGCCTCCACCCCACAATGGTTTTACCAGTGTTGCGTTCCATTGATCCCACTCGGCTTGAAGTTCCTTAACTTTCTCAGGCATTGTCGTGCTAAGGTCTTTGCTTTCTCCAATATCATTATTTAGGTTATAAAGTTTTGAAGCTTGGGCAGTTGTTTGGCGAACCCCTTTTTGCATATCTGCATTGGCATCGTAACGGACCAACTTGAAATCACCATTACGGATTGCCATCTGGTTTCCAAAACGCCAAAAGAGAGATTTATGTGGTGCTGCAGATTTTTCTCCTGAAAGGAATGGCAGCAAGTTGACGCCGTCCAATTTCCAGTCAGGATTTATTGGCACCCCCGCAACTTCAAGTGCGGTTGCAGTGAGGTCAAGTTGAATAACAGGTTGTTCAAAGACTGCTGGTTTAATATAACCAGGCCAAGAGATAAGAAACGGAACACGAATCCCTCCCTCGAGGGTGGTGCGTTTGCTACCGCGAAGAGGTAAATTTGAAGAACCATTAACGGTTACGCCTTTCATAGTGGGTCCGCCATTATCGCTAATAAAAATAACCAGAGTGTTTTTCTCAAGTCCAGTATCCGCAAGTTTTTTTCTTACAACTCCAATCGCATCATCCATAGCAAGCATCATAGCGGCATAAGTTCGCCGTTGCTTATCGGTGATGGCGGATAGTTTTGCCAACCTATCTTCGGTGGCGTGCATTGGAGTATGCACCGCATTAAAGGCAAGATAAAGAAACCAAGGTTGAGATTTGTGTGAATCAATGAATTTGGCAGCTTCGCGCCCGAAAGCATCGGTGGTGTAGTCAAGTTCTTTGATCGGTTCCTTACCACGAAGGATAGAATCAGATTTGAAATAACTGTGTGCGCCACCAAGGAAACCAAAGAAATCGTCGAAACCTCTTTGCTGTGGATGCATAGAAGGCAGGGAACCTAGGTGCCATTTACCTACAAGGCCGGTGGCATAGCCATTAGATTTGAGATGATTTGCGATAGTCTTTTCAGAAAGAGGCAACCCCTGTGCCCCTCCGCTTGGGTTAAATTCGTGTCCGAAGCGATTTTGGTATTTGCCAGTAAGAAGCCCAGCGCGTGTGGGTGAGCAATACGGCCCCGTAACATACCCATTAGTGCAGCGAACTCCAGAAGAAGCTAAGGCATTGAGGTTGGGAGTGGGGATATCTTTACAGCCGTGAAATCCAACATCTGCGTAGCCCATATCATCCCCGACGATGAAAAGAATGTTTGGTTTTTCCGCAGCGTGAAGTGTAAAAGAATTAAGAAGCAAATAGAAAAAAAGAGAGAGAGAAAATTTCATAGTGCAAAGCCTTTCTTGTTAATCATATAATAAAGATCTTGTTTATTTTTCCCATCTGAATTCTGAAAAAATTACTTTAGTTATGTCTGACCCTTCCTGAGATGTAAAGTGAAGTTTTCCAACTTTGGTCCAATCTTTCATTGGCAGTTTATTCGATCGGTTAATCAGGTTTTTTGAAGGAATAACCATTTCTTGCCAAGTGTCCGAGGCAGGAATTTTAATTTGAACAACCTCGTGGTTATTGGCGGTTAAAACAATAGTTTGTGGCTGGGTACAATAGAACTTAAATGCAAGTTGGCCATTTGTGGGTGCCCTCCATTTAGGGTCGTAAAGCTGTTCATTGATGGTACCAGCCTTATTATTGGTACACCGGAATCCTTTGACACCCATCGGCCCTTCCACCAAGGAAGTTTGAGTCCAAGCCTCGACACCTTCGCCACCATTATAAATAGTATTCGATTTAGTGTCTGTAGCTTTGGCATTACCAATCTTTGCAGGAATCGCTGCATTAAAAAAAGAAGAAAGGGTAAGGTTTGTGTCATAGGTGACATTAGCATAGGCAAAAAGATAATCGTTAACATCCAGCACGGGTAATTTTCCAGACCAAAAATTACCTTGCATTATGCTAGTAACATCACGCCAGGAACGATTAAAGCTACAGGGTTCCTTAAGCGCATAAAAGATTTCGACTTTTTTAACCTTGTTGGGGAATGAAGGTTTAACTATCAATTCCGGAATACCTTCCGCTGAGAGTTTAATTTCAGCCTTTGGTTGTTCAGTCCAAAAGATGTCTTTATTAAGAACATATTTATCAAGCCAAGTAATGGCATTTTGATCAATTTTTTCGGTGTTGTGATGGCCCCGAGCTTGAATGGCAAAAGCCCAAGGCACACCATTCTTAAAAAGCTTAAAGCTTTCCAACCCGCGTTCGTGCCCACCGTGGTGATCATTGCTACCGTTTAAAAAAAGCGTTGCAGCACTAATGAAGGGAGGGTGAGCTTCAGGCGCCAAGCTGGCAAGATAAATTTGTTCCCCAGTAGATTTAGCAGGTTCGACATAAGGGTTGTTATACATCCAAACTTGTTTGTTACGGTAATAATCGGTCCACCCAATGCCGAAGTAAGCAACGACCGCCTTGATCCTAGGATCTGTGGCAAGGTTCCACATAATGGTGCCGCCGTAGGAATATCCAACAGCCCCGAGGCGTGTATTATCAACTTCTTGTTGTTGCTCTAGGTAGCTAAGAACGCGCCTTTGGATTGCGTACCAAATGTAGTCGGAAGATTGTTTAGGATCAGAGATTGATTTATGATCAGGAGTTTCCGACCAAATCGGAGAAGTAATTTCGCGATCCATATTACCGTGTTGAAGCTTAGCAGGATATTTGGTGAAGTGCTTGCGGTCGCGTGTTTTTCCACAATAATCATGTGCCATAACAGCCCAACCGTTATCAATAAAAGATTTTGGCAAATTAGGAGAGCCCATCCAGCCGTGTACATTCATAAGCCCGGGTGCTTTACTTGCACCGACCTTAACTCCGTATTTGCAATAAACCCTAATTTCTTGATTTAAAACATAGGCACTGATGTAAGATTCTTTGTTTAAGATGCCATCCTTAGTTTCTTGTTTGATAATTTCTTCTTTGAAATCGCCTTGATGAGGGTTGTAATCTTTCCAAAGTTCAGGTGGAGTAGGTTGTGGTGCAGCTACCAAAGATTGAAAGGCAAAAAGAATAGAAAATAATGTCCCGAAAAAAAACACTTTATTGCTCATTTCAAATCTCTAAATTAAAATGTGATTTAATTATAAAAATAACATAAAAGGATTGATAAATAAAGTAAATTGAACTCCTTCTAAACTAAACAAGAAAAAAGAACAAAAAACTTAATCCAAAACAAGACTAAGACACTTCAACTTTTATAAGATTTAAGTTTTATGGTCTAATTATTGAAAATGATTGTTTTATTCCAGTTACTGACTAAAACTCAATAATTATTATCAAAAAAATCTTTTTCGAAATTTCATTTTTGTGCTATAAATTAATTAGTTTGCTTTCCTTATGATTCAGATAATTTTGCTTGCAAAGAAATAGCTATGAACAAATCACGCAGAATGTTTCTTAAAGCTCAAGGTGCGGTTCTGACCTTGCCTTTCTTGCCCTCGATTGCTGTTGCCAAGGATGTTGTAACCAAGGCATTAAAACCAAGTAAAAAATTAGTTATAATGTATGTTCCAAATGGTCTGGTGCGCCGTTGTTTCTTTCCCGGTGAAGAAAATGGCGAACTGCCTCGGTTCGTAGGTGGGTTTGATGCCGATAAGGTCAAAGATAAAAAAAGAGTCCCCACCAAGCCAGGTGTCTATCCATTAGAACTTACTTCAACTATGCAACCCCTGGCTAGCCATATAAAGGATATAACGCTTGCCACTGGCTTAGATCGTACTTTCAAAAATGGTCAAGATGTCCATGCTCAGGGGGCATCTTGTTATCTTACAAGTTTATCTCCCATCCAAGCAGAATCAAAAGGTATTAGACATCCTAATGGTAGAAGTTTAGATCAGGTGATTGGGGATAAAGTTGGTCAAACAACCCCGTTTAATACATTGGAAATTAGTTGCAACGGTTACACTGCTGGTAAAGAAGATATCTACTTTGATAATATATCATGGTATGGCCCTGATAAGATTGCCCCTTCAATTAAAGACCCTAAAAAACTTTATGACCGCCTTTTTCTTACCGATAGCTATAGAACTCATATTGCCGATGTCACTGATCTTGTGCTTGCCGATGTAAAATCTTTGTCGAAAAACCTAGGCCGTGAGGACCGCGAAACTTTAGGCGAGTTCGTCGAGATGATTCGAAATATTGAAATTAGAATAGCCAAAATGCATAAGATGATTATTGCCTCAGATATTAAAATCCCAAAAAATGAAATTGTGCCCAGGGGTGAGTATATAAAATTACAAGCCGATCTTATGCTGATGGCATTGCAAATGGGAATTACGAATGTCTGTACTTTTATGGTTGGGCCCGAACGGTGGGATGCATCTCTTCTTTATGAAGGGGTTTTTGATAAACCTGTTCAGCATCACAACATGACCCACAATCAGCAGGGTCAAGGTTACAAAGAATTACAGAAAATTGATATTTTTAATATGCAGCAATATGCCTACATTCTTTCTCGGATGAAAACAATTAAGGAATCTGATGGATCTTCGCTGCTAGACAATTCGATTGTAACTTATGGTGCAGGTTTGGGAGACGGGGCTACGCATCAATATTTTGATTTACCTTTGATCGTTGCTGGTAAAGCTCAAGGACAGATAAAACAAGGCCGTTTTATCCAATGCAAAAGCGGTACCCTTAATTCTAATATGTGGTTAACCATTGCTAATTTGATGGGGTTGAATTTGAATTCATATGCGGACAGTAATGGTGTGATTTCTGATTTGTGGCACTAAGGGCGATTTGTTTATGTCATTAAAGAAAACTTTTAATCTAAGTTGTTTTCTTCTGTTTTGTTTATTTGGTTTTGTTACCAAAGTTCAAGCCGCAGAAGACTTTGAAAACTTAATTAAACCCCTACTTGTCAAAAGTTGCAATAAGTGTCACGGTGAAAAAAAAGTCAGTGGCAAAATCAATTTGCAAATCGTTTCTTCTGCAAAACATCTCCTCGAAAAGCCTGCTCTTATCAAAGATATAATTAAGGTGGTTGAAGCTAGTGATATGCCGCCTTTGGGTGAACCCGAATTAAAAGAAATTGATCGTTTAAAACTTTTGGTAAGTTTGAAAACGATGCTTCGCAGCACAACTAATTCAAACGAACTTACGCAAAATCAGATACGAAGGTTAAATCGATTCCAATATAACAATGCAGTGAAAGACCTTTTGCAGTTGAAATTTGATCTATTCGAGTTGCCTGAAAAATTGATGACAAGGCACGATAACTACTTAATGCGCCCGATCTTAAAAATGCCAGACAAAGTGCAGGTAGAATCTTATGCTTTAAACCCAAAATCTGGTTTGCGTGGTGTTAAATCTTTTCCTAAAGATTTGCGTGCTGCTCACGGTTTCGATAATCAAGCCAATCAGCTTTCTCTATCCCCACTTCTTTTAGATTCGTTTTTAAGGCTAAGTGTTTCAATTGTTGAAAGCCCAGATTTTATTGAAGCAAATGTAGGTATTTGGAATAACTTCTTTAAGGAACCCGTATCCAAAAATGATACTGAAGCCGAAGTTAAAACTAGGTTGACCCCTTTTCTTGAACTTGCATTCCGCGCTTCGGTTGATGTAGAAACTTTAGATCGGTACACAAGTTATATTGTTACAAAGATAAAAAAAGGGGGAACATTTACAGAGAGTATGAAGAAAGGTGTTTCTGCAGTTTTATCTTCTCCTAGGTTTTTATACCGATCGCAATTTGCAGTTGATAAAGATAATTCCTTCCACCTTGCATCTAACCTCTCTTTCTTTCTTTGGGCTAGTATCCCTGACCAAGAATTATTGCAATTAGCACGGACAAATGAACTTTCAAAACAAGAAGTTTTAAAAAAAACGATTGACCGGATGCTTGCAGATCCAAAAATTGAGAGGTTTCTTGATACTTTTCCTTCACAGTGGATGCAACTTGAAAATGTGCTTGCTGCAACTCCAGACCCCCAAATTTATCGCTATTTTAAACTTGACGAAAGTAATCTAGCAAGTTTGCAAATGGTTATGGAACCTCTTTTGCTTTTTGATGCAGTGTTTCTTGAGAATAGATCAATTACTGATTTTATATCTCCCGACTTTGGGTATCAAAGTGAATTTTTGAAAACTTGGTACACTTCAAATCTGAAACCACCTGTAATAGATTTAGCCAAAATCAACTTGGAAAACAATGAAATTGAGAATCAGCGCACTAAACTAGATTCTATAATCAAAATTACCCAAGCAGAACTTGACAATTTAATTGAACCCGTGAAAGCTAAACTCTACGCAAATCAAGAAACTAGTAATGGGAAAAAAATTCCACCCAACCTTAAACCTTTCGCTGCTTGGGAATTTAATGGCGACCTAAATGACTCTATCGGTTCACTCCATTTAGAATCTGTTGGACCTGTGCAATTTCAGAACGGCTTTGTCGTTCTGGATAAGGCTTACCTCTTAAGTAAAAAGTTACCCATTACACTCAAGGCCAAAACTTTTGAAGTCTGGTGTAAAATTCATAACCTTGAACAAAGTGGTGGCGGCCTTATGGGTATTCAAGGAGATGGCGATATTTTTGACACCATTGTCTTGGGGGAGCGAAAGCAATACCATTGGATTTCAGGCAGTAATAACCATAAACGCACTTTAGATTTTCCTGACTCTACTCCAGAAACTAAGCCAAATGAACTTTTACATTTTGCTATGGTTTATGAAGAAAATGGATCCACTACACTTTATCGTAATGGCAAACCGTATGGCAAACCTTACAGCAATGGTGCCATTTCTTTTCCTAAAAATAAGGGTTCTGTTATTTTTGGTATAAGACATTTACCAGCGGGAGGCAATAAATTTCTTTCCGTTAGTTTAGATAAAGCTAGGCTCTATGACCGTGCTTTATCTGCCAGCGAAGTTGCTTCTTCAGGTAGCGGGATTTTGGATGCAGAAATCCTACAGGGCCTTTCTGATGAACAAAAAGTAAAAAGATTAGTTCTTTTACAAACAATAAGCCAAGCAAAAGAATTGCGAAATAAAATTCCCCTTCCACGCGATTCCAAGAAAGAATTGCAGAATGTCCAGCGCAAGTTTGAAGACGAACTTCGCATTAAAATGAATTCACATATTTTTGAACGCATAAAGGCATCTGACCCTCGGTATGGAGGGGTGATTACTAATGCTGCCGTTTTAAGTATGACTTCTTCTCCAAAACGAACCTTGCCCATTGCGCGTGGCGCTTGGGTGGTGGAGGTAATATTTAATGACCCGCCACCTCCTCCGCCTAATGACATACCTCCATTGAACGAAGAGCAAACAGCGGGGAATTTAACAATCCGAGAAAAGTTCGCCAAGCACCGCGAAAATTTGACTTGTGCTGGGTGTCACGCACGAATTGATCCTCTGGGGTTTGCGCTCGAAAATTTTGACATTACAGGTCGGTGGCGTGATAAATATGAAAATGGCAGGGCAGTTGATGCTTCTGGTACCCTTACGCGAAAACAAGAATTTGATGGCATCGTGCAGTTCAAGGAATTGCTAATGAACGAGAAAAAGCGTTTCGCAAAAGCGTTTACAGCACATTTAATCCGCTTTGCATTATCACGAGAACTTAGCCCAATTGATTCGCTTGTTATCGAAGATATTGTTAATAAAACTGAGAATGATTCATTTAAGCTTAAAGATATTATTAAGGAAGTCATTCTTAGCGATAGATTTTTAGAAACAAAGTCAAATTAATAAAACTTGTCTATTTATAAACTTAAAGGTTACTGCTTACGACTTTTTGAACATTGTGTATTAATTTTAACTTATAGCTTTGCGATGAAACCAAATAAGAATACTAAAACCTTAGAAATTATAATCCTCATTTACTAATAAATAATGGCAACTCATTATTTATCTGAAAGTGAGATCAGCATTGCAGCGGTTGCCCAACCAGAAGCAGTAACCGAAATAAATTGATCTTTCTCGTGAGGGAAACCGCTTTCATAATAAGTTTGAAAAGGTTTGCTATGAGACTTTACAAGCCAAGATCCATCTTCTTTTCTTGTTTTAACTAAATAGTTAATACCTTCCTGAAAAACTTTATCATTTTTTAATACTTGACCAGTCATATGAAGCGCAACTAATGAGGTTGCTGTGGCATAAGGATCGGATTCCATCTTCTCAGTTTGAGCCCATCCGCCATCATTATTTTGTTTATCGATAAGTGCCTTTGCAGATTGTTTAAGAGTTTCGTTTACTATTTGTTTATCCGAAATAAAGCTGATCTCTTGCAGAGCTAAAATACGAAAGACTAAGTCTTCAGTAGTTTTCGGTAATGTTTTAATAACCCAATCTGATGCAGCCTTACGCCTTTTTTCAATCAGTTCCACTGGATTAGACTTACCCCAAACCCGTAATGCCCTTAAGGCTAAAAAATTTGTAGTGAAATGACTTGCTTCCGAAGGAGGTCGATTGGAAGTTACTTTCCAGTAGCCGTTATCAGCTTGATGTTTAAGTAAATAGGTCACAACTGCGTTGGTAGTTTGATTAGGTTTAACGCCTGCTAGTTCGAGAGTGAAAAGGGCATAACCTGCGGTATCTGCAGCTCCGCCAGTGCCTGCCCCTTCTAGGAATTTTTGTTCATTTATTTCAAGAAATTTCATAATGAAATTTGTTTGAGCTTCTATTTCTTCTTTTGGGATAGTGAAGTTTTTATCTTTAACTTTTGAAAATGCTAACATCGGGAATGCTTGATTATGGCAACCGAAACAGCTTTTCATTTCGATGTGACCTTTTGCTGCTTTCCTTAATAGTTCAAGTGATTTTGCAACTGCAACTTTATCTGGTTCTGTTGATGTTGCATTGTTAAAAGGCAGTAAGGCATAAAAAAAAATTACACAAGGGAGAAAGCGTTGATATGTTTGCATTTGATTTTCTTTGGTTATGCAAGAATGTCTTGGATTACGCTTCCGTGCACATTGGTTAATCTTCTTTGAATGCCATTGTGGTAGTAGGAAAGTTGCTCGTGGTTGATGCCAAGAAGGTGTAGTACAGTTGCGTGGAAGTCGTGCCATTGAGTGGGATTATGAGCAACTTTCCAGCCAATGGAATCTGATTCACCATAACTGAACCCGCTTTTTAAACCAGCACCAGCCATCCAGACTGAGAAAGCATATTTGTTGTGATCACGACCGGGGCCAATACTACTTGCACTGGATTGCGCAAAAGGAGTTCTGCCAAATTCTGTTGTAAATAAAACCAAAGTGTCATCTAGCATTCCGCGTTGCTTAAGGTCTAGGAGTAAAGCAGCAACAGGTTGATCAATTTTTTCAGCTTCAATGGAATGATTTTGAAAAACATTCTCGTGAGCGTCCCAACTCGCCCTGGGATTTCCTGCGATTGGTCCACCCGAATAAATTTGTACAAAGCGCACGCCCCGTTCCAGCAACCTTCGTGCGAGAATGCAGCGCTTAGCACAATCTGATGTATTGGGTGAATCTAGCCCGTATAGATTTTGAATATGTTTTGGCTCGTTCGCAATACTTGTAGCTTCGGGCACAGAAAGTTGTAACTTTGCCAGCATATCATAGGCTTTGATCCGAGCTGCAAGATTAGTATCCCCTTTGAATTGTTCAAGGTGATCTTGATTCATCTGGTCCAAAAATTGAAGAGAATCTTTTTCTTCCGCATTGCTACGATTTTTTGTCGGATATAGATTGTTAAGTGGCTTTTCGCCTGTTTGAAAAACCACTCCTTGATGACTGGCAGGCAAAAACCCATTCGACCAATTAGAGGCGCAACCATTTGGCTCTCCCCTTCCATCTGGTAGAACAACATAAATGGGAAGGTTTTGATTTTCGGAACCTAGGCCGTAAGAAAGCCAACTACCCATAGATGGAAAACCATTAGAACCAAAGCCACTGTTTTCAAAAAATAAAGCTGGAGTATGGTTGGCAGAGTCCGCAACCATAGAGCGAATGAGGGTAAGGTCGTCAGCACGGTTAGCAATATTAGGGAACAAGTTAGAGATAAAAAGGCCGGACTTCCCACGGGGCTTAAAATCCCAATCATTTTTTCGTATCAAGCCAACTTGGCCAAAGAAAGTATCTGGGGGCTTATCAGTTTTTAATGTCTTACCGTGAAAAGAAGCAAGTTCAGGTTTGTAATCAAAAGAATCGAGGTGAGAAAGTCCGCCAACTAAAGAAATTTGAACTACCCTTTTAGCTTTGCTTCGGATTGGAGAACCTTTAACTATGTTTGCTGCTAAATTATCTTGAGCAAAAAGCCCAGCCAATGCAGTTAAAGCAATACTTTGGCTAGAGTGATTTAAAAAGTTTCTACGGCTATTATTTATTTCAGTATTCATAATTACTTATTCTAGGGTTAAAAATTCATTGGTATTTAATAAGGATCGAATCAAAGTAGAAGCTCCATATTTTTCAACCAGCTTTATGGCCGGGGATAACTCTTTTTCCGTGGGATTTCGCTGAAGCAAGTTTATAAAAATATGTCTTACCTTAGAATCAGAAGCAGCAATGGCATTGAAATTTGCAAAGTTGCTGGGGTAAGAATCTGCAAGTGACTGGGTGAAGGAACCATTCCAAAAAGCAAGAGTTTGAGCCGGCGTAGTCGTCCTACTTCTTTTGGGTGCTGCCGATGAATTATCCGGGCAATCAAAACTATCCAGAAGGCCTTGATTTGCACCTCGAGGAGTAAAGCGATAAATACTTCTTTTACTTAAAGGGAAGTCGAGTTTTTCAATGGGGGTAAAATAGTTGGTCCCGTTGAAGAAAGCTGTTTTGTAATCTGAAAAACTTAAACCATACATCTCCTGATTTTGTAAACCACAAACCTTTAAAGCGGAATCGCGAATAACTTCTCCATCAAGTCTGCGGGGCGTCCAACGCCAAAGCAGACGATTGTCAAAATCCTTGGCTAAACCATTAGGGTTGGGGCTGGAAGATTGCTGGTAAGTTCGAGAAAGAAGGATGGTGCGATGGAGTTGCTTAAGCGAATATCCTGATCGTACAAACATTTCAGAAAGATAATCAAGTAATTCTGGATGCGATGGTTTTGAGCCATTAAAACCAAAGTCGCTTGGAGATTCAACGATTCCAGCACCGAAATGGTAATGCCAGATTCGGTTGACAATAACTCGAGAAAACAGGGGGTTATCGTTGTTAGTAATCCATTTTGCTAGAGCAAACCTTCGTTCTTTGTCCGAAGCTTTTTTCAAATCAAGTTGGTTCGATTTAATAAAAGATAGAGCTTGAAGGCTTCCGGGGAATACATCATCTCCTGGTTCTGTAACTTGCCCACGGTTTAGAAATTTGGTTGGAATGGGATTGGATGAAATAGCAGAGTAACTCAAATTATTTTTCTTGCTTTCAAGTATTTTTAATTCAGTGTTAATCTGTAAAAGAAATTTTGAATTTTCCTGATGGATTAAAAGTTGTTTTGGAGTAAGTTTTTCGAAGAATTCATTTTCTGAAATTCTGGTATCTAATTGGTCAAAAATTAACTTAACTTCTTTATCGTTAAGAGCTTTGTCGAAAACACGAGCTTTTATAATAGTCCCTGCAAAATGACGATTCCCCCCGGGTGGTTCATGGCGGATACCAAAAGCGATGATTGAATCGCCTACAGGAAAAAGGGCAGCGGCGTTCGACTTATAAGCATTACCATAAATCTTACCGTTACGATAAGCGGTAATTTTTCCATCAGCAGAATAAGTAATAGCAAGGTGAACTGGTTTTAAATGAGTTTCATTTTCTGTATCGCCGTTAAAGGGTTGGGTTCGACTAAAGAAATTACTTCCCGCCATCCATTTTCCTTGAACTTGTTCCGCAAATACAATTGAATCAAAAAGATTTCCGTTGCGAGTTTGTATCGTGAGAACTCCCCCGCCCTTTTGCTGAAGATTATTAATAAGAACTAAAGCTTCAAGCGTTTTTTCTTTAAGCTCTTTTTTTAACGGGGAAGAGCGGGCCACCGCAGTTTTGCCATCTAGTTCTAATCCCTGTGGTGTTAATTTAGCTTCCCCCTCTAGCTTAAGACTAAAATTGTTTTGTGAATCGGTAAGGTTTTTGCGGAAGTCCCATTGAGCAATTGGCTTGGAAACAACGGTCTCTGGCTTGATGCCAATTTTAGCTAAAACAGATTTTTCAAGTTCCGCTTGTACTTTTAATAGTTGATTGGCTTTTTCTTGAAGTGTAAGAATTTTCTTCGTGGCTTGGGCGTTGGGAATCTCAACCTCACCGTGCCTGATCCCCGAAAGACTTGCCACTACCTTGTAATAATCCTGCTGGCTAATCGGATCAAATTTGTGGTCGTGGCAACGGGCACAATTAACGGTAAGTCCCAAGAAAGTTTGTCCAATTGAACTTACTAAATCTTCCATTTCATCTTGACGAGCTTGTTCCCTAGCATCCGCATTAGATCCTAGCACCGTGTTATGAATTCCAGCAACTAAAAATCCCATTGCTTTTATGCTGTCTTCTGAACCCGTTGCTATTGAATCGCCCGCAATTTGCATTTGCACAAAATGGTTGTATGGCATATCTTGATTAAGGGCTTGGATGACCCAGTCACGGTAATGCCAAGAGTTAATTCTAGGGTTATTTCTTTCGAACCCATCGGATTCACCATACCGAACAATATCGAGCCAATGTCTTGCCCACTTCTCCCCATAATGTGGCGAGGCAAGTAGTTTTTCAACTAAAGCAGAATAAGCGTTTGGGGATTGATCGTTGGCAAAAGTAGATACTTCTAAAGGCGTTGGAGGTACGCCAATTAAATCTAGAAAAAGTCTTCTAATAAGAGTTCTGCGATCTGTATTGCCTGAACTTTTAAGCCCAGCTTTTTCCAGAGAATCTAAGATGAAATAATCCAAAGGTTCAATCGGTGATTCTTTTGCGCGAATGATAGGGATCAGTTGTTTTGTTAATGGGCTTAAGGCCCACCAATCGTTGCCGGCTCTTTTAGAAGTTGTGAGGCTAAAAATGTCAAGTTTAGCAGATGGATATTTTGCTCCGGCAATGACCCAGTTTTGTAAGATGGTTGTATCCGATTTATTAAGGTTTTTTTTTGGGGGCATTCTGCCTTCTTTTAAAACCTGCCAAAGTTGGCCATTCTGATATTTGGCAACCCCTAACCCAGCACCATTGTCTCCACCTGTATTTAATTTGTCTCGAGTTGAGAGATCTAATCCACCCTTAGGTTTAACACCCGAATGGCAAGAAACGCAATTTTCAACAAGAATTCGAGTTCCTAAATCAGCTTGAGTTTGCCCAATCGCAATTTCAGTTCCTGTGATTAAGATTAGCATCACAAAAAGTAAATAGAAGGTTCTCATAGTTTAGATTAATCCAGAAACTGGTGTGCCTACGCTAGCAGGGGTAGTAAATCCATCGGGGCTTAATCTAGTATCGGGATTTATTCCCATTATATGTAATAATGTAGCAGAAAAATCTTCCGGTGAAACTGGATTATCTTTTACATAAGCTGCGGTTGAATCGGATGCGCCATAGATTAACCCTTTTTTTGCACCACCACCTGCAATCATTGCGCTATAGCATTTTGGCCAATGATCTCGACCAATGGCTGACCCGCCCTTGCTGATTTTTGGAGTTCTACCAAATTCTCCTACTAAAACGACTAAAGTCGATTCAAGTAGTCCCCTAGATTCAAGATCATCTAGCAGCGCGCTCACCGCTTCATCGCAGCGAGGCAGGGCCCAACCAAGCCCATTCCAGCCATTATCAAAAATGCTGATCCCTGCATTACCGTGCATATCCCATGTTTCTAAGCTGACAAATTTATCTTTGGGTGCAAGCCCGGTCCAAGCAACAACGCCTACCATACGGGTACCGGCTTCAATTAGCCTTCGTGCAAGTAAAAGGTTTTGCCCCAAGGGGTGCATACCATAAAGCTCACGAATGTTTAAAGGTTCATTATCAATTTCAAATGCGTTTTTCGCTTTTGTTCCTGTAAGAAGATCAAAAGCTTTCTCGCGGAAGTGATCCATTGAATTATTTTTTAAATTTGTTTGTTTTGTCTGTGGAATATCAATCGAAGCAAGCAAATGCTTGCGCTTAATAAGTTGATCGTGGGAAAGGCCCGAAGATTCAAAAGCTTTAATTTTGTATCCAGGAATAGAAGGATTTTCTAGATGCGTAGTACCGATAAGAAGTGGGCTATAACCCATACCAAGAAATCCGCCATTGAGATAAGTGTTATCTGGGGGGGCAGCACCCCCACCAAATTTTTGAAGCCAAACATAGTTGGGCATATTTTCAGAACTGGGGATTAGCTTTGAAACGATTGACCCAAATGAAGGAGCGTTTAAAGGTGGGTTTGATTGCCCCGCAAGCAACATTCTGTTTGCAATATCGTGTACGGGAATGGTATGGGCCATCGAACGAATTACTGTGTATTTATTGGCACGAGAGGCCAACTTTGGCATCAGGTCGCCAACTCTAAAACCTGGAATTGAAGTTGCAATTGGTTTATAAGGGCCACGAATGCCTTCGGGGGCATCAGGTTTTGGGTCCCAAGAATCAAGCTGGCTAAGCCCACCATATTGATAAATAAAAATACAAGACTTAGCCTTGCTTTGGTTTTTAGATTGATCCGCAAACAACAATTCTGGAATGCCAATTCCCAAGGCAGAGAGTGAACCGATCTCAAGCAATTTTCTTCTGCTAATATGAGTTTTGCTTTGAGTTACGGCCTTGACACTCATAAAAGAGCTTTCATATTAATTACTACTTGAAAGAGTTTTTTCTGGATGTGTTCCATCAAGGTAGTAAAAATCGATATAACCAATCATCATTTCTTCCCAAGTTTGTTCGCCCCAGAAAACTGGTTTCCAAGGAGCAGGGTTGGCTGGGTTCAATTTCGAGTTATCGAAATGTGCAATACACTTTATTTTGCTTCCCTTGGGAACAGAAAGCGGTTCCTTAAGCCGGTAAGTGGCTTGCCAGTTGAAATCAAACTGAGGCACTGAAAGTATGGTTTGAACTTTCCCGTCAGGATAGTGTACCTGATACTCGAAGTCTTTGCCTCTTAAATGCATATGGGGAAAGAATGCGAGAATTACGGCATCATTTTTGGTAGTAAAAGAAGATAACACTTCGTGCTTAATTGCAAGAGGCGGAATCATAAACATCGAGTTTGCAACCCCGTGTGTCTGAACAAATTGCTTAGGTTTTTCTTTGCAGAAAGTAAAAGCTATTTCTGAGCGATCTTTTTCTTCTTTACCCGTGGGGGTGTAATGAATCTGCCAAATTATGTCGGAACCCGCGGGGATCTTTCGCCCCATTCCTATCGGATGAATTACTGGCTCTGCACCGGGTGCAGTCGCTGCTATCCACATTGGCCTTTTTCCCTTACCTGGCTCTCGATAGAAAACAATAATATGGTGAACCACAGCCCTGTTGCTCGGCCTTGCTTCTGCAGCTTGGAGGTACATATCTTCGGTAAAATTTGTTTTGACACTGAAATACTTGTAGCCAACCGTTCCTTTAGCAGGAATGGTTTGCTCTTCAGGGATTTTGAAAACAATATCGGGTTTTCCCAAACGCCAACCTTCTTCAAAAGAAGGTGCTTTAGGAGCTTTTGGAAGATCGCCCGAAGGCATCCCGCTATCGACCCAAGCCCCAATTTGATGGATTTCTTCTACAGATAATTTTCGTTCGTTTGCGAAATGGCCAAAGCGTGTATCGGCGTGCCAAGGTGGCATCGTATGCAAGCTTGTAACTTCTTTAATCATCGATGCGTTATTTTTGGCATCTTCATAGGTAAGCAACGAAAAAGGTGCCGCAGTTCCTGGGTGATGGCAATCTGCACAGTGTTTATAAAAAATTAATGCAATATGAGATGAATAAGTGATTCCCTTGAGTGAGGTCTTTTCTATTTTTGTAATTAAACAACCAGGGGACTCAGTAAAAGGAGAATCAATTTTTTTGAGCGAAATTACTTGGCCAATTGCGTTCACTAATTCATTACTACTTGGTTTATCCTTCCTAGCGGTATTGGTTATTTGGTCGTCGATACGGCCTTGGTATTGGATTACCCGCCTTTGATCTAAAACAAAAGACTCACTTGACCTCCGCGCACCTAACAATCGAATTGTAATTTGATCATCATCGATGAATACTGGGAAGTTGATTTTAAAATCTTTAATATGCTGAAGCACCGCCTCTTTGCTTTCTCCAGCATTTGCATAAATACCAATTAACTGAGCTTCATTTTTAGAAAATTTAAGGCTAATTTCATTAAGGGTTGGAATGTAAGCATTTGCAACCGGGCAAGAAGTTCCTAAGAGGACAAAAGCGACGCTTTTGCTTTCGTGGAAATCTGACAGGGCAGTTTTTTTGCCGTTAGGAAGCGTGAAAACAAAGTTAGGTATAATCCTACCAACAGAACCCGAGTTCGCATCTTTTGGCCCCTGATTGATTTTAGGACCATAAGATTGGCTTAATAAAAGCGAAGTAATTATAACAAGAATATTCATACTGAGTAAACTCCTAGAAAGTCTTGAACTCTACTTTAAAATACTAATAGCCCAAAGATGCTGATAAGTCCTAATAAAAATTTCTTGGTCAGCAATAGCAATGGTTGAATCTGTATGTTCCTTAAGCGAATTTTTAGCAAGAAGCTTAAAGACAGGGCTAGCTTCAAGAATAAAAGTTTCGCCAGTTTGATCGGTTGCGTGAATTTTGCCATCTGCATAAATCAAGCTGCCCCAATGATTGGCCCCAAGTCGCTGGTTTTCCCAAAGATCTTTACCAGTTTTAATGTCAATGCATTGAATATTACCCGGGCCTGCATTTGCCATAAAGAGATATTTATCATGAATAACCCCAGTGCCAATGCGTTGTGGGTTTTTAGAACTATTGTTCCAAACTTGATGTGATGCAGTCACTTCACCTTTGCCATCGGTTTTTACTGCAACCGCACTGCCGTGAAATCCACTCATAGCTATAACAAGATCAGAAGTCGTAATGGGCGAGGTGTAAACAAGCTTAGTAAGTTCTTTAGAAGTCCAGAGCACTTCGCCGTTATCGGGGTTATAAGATTTTAAATAATTGGGCCAGCTCATTATAAGTTGGTTCGTATTTTGGTTCGTATAAATAATGGGAGTACTCCAAGAGCCAAGCCAATCTTTTATTTCACCTAATCCCGATACCCCACCTGGTTCATTGGCACGCCAAATCTCTTTTCCAGTGGTTTTATCCAAAGCCAAAAGGAAAGTTTTTTCACCCGGTCCGCAATTGAGAATCATTAAATTCTTATAAAGAATCGGAGAGGCTGCATTGCCCCAAATATGAATGCTAGGCCCAGGGTTAAAGTTCCATAAAACAGTCCCTTCGAAGTCGTAGCAATAAATACCCGCAGAACCAAAAGAGACAATTACTCTTTTCCCATCGGTTACTGGCGTAGCCGAGCAATAGGGGTTGGTTGAATGAGTAGGTTCTTTGTCATTGAAGGAGACTGATTTTTGCCAAAGGACTTTTCCATCCTTACGGTCAATGCAAAGGAGCGCCCTTTGTTTGCCAAGCGTATCTATAGATTGTGAGAGGAAGATTTTATCTTCCCAAATGATAGGGCTAGAACTCCCCGAGCTAGGCAATTTTAATTTCCACTTAATGTTCTTACTGGGAGACCATTCCGAAGGAAGGTCTTTACCCAAGCTTTTTCCATCCCCCGAAGGACCTCGGAAGGCAGGCCAGTTGCCCGCTTCTAAACAGGCAGAAAAACTGATTAAAACAATTAAAGTAGTAATTCGTAAATGCATCATTTTCCTTAAACTTACTAACACGGGGCTACGACTATTATTACAACAAATTTTAGTGATTATTGTCTGTTTTCATTTCTTTTGAGTAAAAAGCCACTTTAGCATTTCGGCATCAGAATAAGCATTAACCCAAGAATTATGGCCAACTTCGGGGTAAAGCGTGTATTTGGGTGACCCACCTGCTTTTTTTAGTGCATCTACCATATTGCCCGACCTTGCTGGTTTAACTACGGTGTCTTTTGCACCATGAAAAACCCAGATGGGTATCCCACTAATTTTCTTTGCTTCTTTTTCATCTCCACCACCACATACTGGTACCGCTGCTGCAAAAATATCTGGCTTTCTACTAATCAAATCCCATGCCCCATATCCGCCCATCGATAGCCCAGTAACATAAATCCGTCGCTTATCAATGGGTTGACCGCTGCAAAGACTGTCTATCAGTTTGATTAAAGCTTCCATAGGTTCACTTGGTTTAATCGGTGTTTGGTGAGAAGTTGCAGACCAATCAACATCAACCCATTTCTTGTCAAGTGGGCACTGGGGTGCGATTAAAAAGCAAGGGTATGATTTTCGAGATTGAGGCTTTGCAAAATCTTTTACCCCGTGCACTAACTGTATATCGTTATCAGTTCCCCGTTCCCCAGCACCGTGCAGAAAAATCACAAGTGGGTATTGGTTATCCTTTTCAATCTTTTCTGGAACCATAAACCGATAAGGAAGCTTTGAACTCCCCGAATCAAAAACTTCCTTTTTAAGCACTGAACGCCATTCCATATCCGGTTTTCCTTGGTTGGTCGGTTGAGATAGAAACATAGTGATAATGAATGATGCTGTTGCCAGGCTCATATGCATTTCCTTAAAAGTTGCTAACAGATGATTTCTTTGACAACGCGAGCAGGCTTACCCGCAGTAAGAACCTGAGATTGTCCGTTATGAAAGTAAACAAGTTTGGAATGATCAAGGCCAAAAAGATGAAGGATAGTGGCTTGAAAATCATTTGGATTAACAATGTTTTCAGCAGCTTTGTGTCCAACCTCATCAGTTGCACCGTAGGTGATACCTGGTTTTATACCACCCCCTGCTAGCCAGATAGAAAACCCTTGCCCATTATGATCGCGACCCGCACGGTCATCAAGTTCGCCTTCCACCACAGGAAGCCTGCCGATCTCTCCTCCAAAGTGTACAAGCGTAGAATCAAGAAGGCCGCGTTGTTTGAGATCCATCACTAATGCAGCAGCAGGTTTGTCGGTCCTATTGCAAATCGATGGAAGCCCTTGTTTGATAGAGCTGTGATTATCCCAAGGTTGGCCACTAAGAAAAAGTTGTACAAATCGTACGCCGCGTTCGACTAACCGTCGTGCAATCAAGCATCGTGTACCATAAGAGCGCGTATCTTTTTTATCGATACCATAAAGGCTAAGAATATGCTTTGGCTCGTGAGAAATATCGAAAGCTTCCCGGGCAGAATCCTGCATAGCAGCAGCAAGTTCATAACTAGAAATTCTACTTTCTAATTCAGTTTCCCCAGGGCGAGTCAGGCTATAGTTTGTATTTAACTGTTTAAGAAGTGCAAGGTTTCGTTGTTGAGAAAGGCCAGCAACTTCTTTCGGAGGCTCGAGGTTGAGAATTCTGGGTTCTCTGGGGCGTAGTACCGTTCCCTGATAATAGGCAGGCATGAAACCACTCGCCCAGTTGTGAGTACCATCAACAGGCAAGCCACCTTCATCTGAAAGCACCATGTAAGAAGGCAGGTTGCTGGATTCATTGCCCAAGGCGTAGGTGAGCCAACTGCCCATGGTTGGCCTGCCAAGAATACCAGCGATGCCGCCATGAAAAAAGCGGATGGAAACTTCATGCCCATTATGCCCAGTATGCATCGACTTAATAACACAAATATCGTCAGCGATCATGGAAGTGTGCGGAAGAAGTTCGGAAAGTTCGGTACCACTTTGCCCATGTTTCGAAAACTTGAAAGGACTGCCCATGAGTTTTTTGCTGGCCCTGCCAACAAAGCTGTAGGCAACATCCCCTGAATATTCTTTACCATGGTTTTTTTGAAGCTCTGGCTTGTAATCAAATAGATCAACATGGGAAGGCCCACCATGCATGAACATAGAGATCATGGCTTTTGCGCGTGGTTGAAAATGCGGCTCTTTCGTAGTCATATTAAGAGGAAGATTTTCGCCTGGTTTTGATGGACCATCAGCAGCAAGTAATCCCTCGCGGAAAAGCATATCAGAAAGGGCAACTCCCCCAATTCCGCCTGCTAACCTGAACAAAGTCTCTCTGCGTGTTATCATTGTTTTATTCCTGATAAATAAATTCGTTGGAAGCAAGTAACTGCTGGCAAAGATCTGTCCATGCCATTTGTTTTGGATCCTTAGCTTTTGTTGCCAAGTAGGTTGCTTGACTCTCTTCAAGAAAGATTGACGCAAATTTAATCTCTTCCATCGAGGGCAAACGCTGATAAACTGTTTCCCAAATATTTATGATAAGTTCTTTTTCACTTGATGATTTCAATTTAAGAATAAGAGTTGCCAAATGCCCCGATTCTTTGCGGATAAAATCACTGTTCATTAGCGCAAGGGCTTGGGGTGTTCCAGCAGAGGGCGTTCGCTTATCACAATTGGGCGATAAGCTTGGGCCATCGAAGGTAAGTAAAAATGCGGAAGGCTTGTGCCTGCGAACCTGCATGTAAAGGGTTCGACGCGGTTGGTCATCGGGGTAATGCATCACGCCTGCAATATCTTCCTTCAATGCAATCGCTGGGCCAAACATCGTATTGTCCAGTCTTTTGTTTACCTTAAGAATAGAATCTCGAATACTTTCCGCTTCAAGCCTATGTAAGGGATACCTACCATAAAGACTGTTATTATTGTCCACCGCATCGTGGGCAGGGCGATGAGTCGAGCTTTGACGATAGACAAGGGAAGTCATAATAAGCTTGTGAAATGTTTTAATGCTCCAGTTATTTTTTGGAAGTTGAAGCGCAAGGAAATCGAGAAGCTCTGGGTGCGAAGGAAGTTGTCCTAATTTTCCAAAGTCGCCTGGGGTGTCGACAATTCCCTGTCCAAAGTGATGCATCCAAATTCGATTCGCCATCACTCGATTAAATTGAGGATGATTTCCTGCAGTAAGATGTTTTGCAAACGCCAATCTTCGACCCGAAGACTCAGCTTTGAGATCGGTTGGACAGTCCCAATTTTTACCCTCGTTGATGGTTGCAATTGTTAAATCACCTGGAATTACCTCCAGCATTGGTTGCCGATAATCACCCCGATGATGTAACTTAGTAACAGGGATTTTATTAGCCATCTCTGCCATAATCGCAATGAAATCTTCTTTAGGCTTTTCAGCTCGCTTTGCTTCTAACCCCGTTTGAAGCTTCTTTAATTCCTCAGAAGCTTTGGGGTCATATTGGTAAATGATTCCAGCGCTAACTTTAAGCTTGGGGTATTTAGCGAACAGTTTTTTATCCGCATCGGTGCGCTTTGCCTCTGGGGTTTCAAACACCTTTTTAAGTGAGGAATGTTGCTCAGAAGGAACCTTTTGCAGTTCATTCTCAAATATCGATTTGACCTTACTTGTAGTGATTTCTTGAATATTTTTCGCAAGAATTTGAGCTTCTTTTTCAACAAGATTGCTTTTCTCTCGGCCGGGTTTGTTAAGAAGTGCAGCAAGCCTTTCTGGTGGTTTTCGCCATTGCGTTGGGTTAAACGCTGGTTCAAATATCGCCCTTAATCGAAAGTAATCAATTTGGCTGATTGGGTCATAACGATGGTCGTGGCACTGGGCACAACCTACCGATAAACCAAGTAAGCCAGAACTAATAATTTTAAGTGCTTCGGTAAATGTTTGCTCTGCTTCTGCGATGCCACCACCGCCAGCAGTGATATCCGGGGCACAGCGTAAGAATCCGGTCGCCGCCAATAATTCTCGTTGCTCAGCATTTAAATCATCCCATGGTTTTGGTGCCAACTCATCCCCTGCTAGTTGTTCAATAATAAACTGGTTTAGGGGTTTGTCAGAATTAAAGGAACGAACCAAATAATCACGGTATTTATAAAGATAGGGGCGCAAAGTATCGTTTGGCGAATCACCCTCGGTGTCTGCGTAACCCGCAACATCAAGCCAATGGCGTGTCCATCTTTCTCCATAACTTGGCGATGCTAATAACGCATCAAGCAGGTTTTCATATGCAATTGGAGAGTTATCTTTTTCGAATCTTGCAACCTGTTCCCTATCAGGGGGTAATCCGGTCAGATCGAGATAAGCCCTGCGAATCAGAGTTCGCTTATCCGCTTGGGCATTAAAACTCAATTTGTTCTCTTTAAGCTTCTTTAAAACAAAACCATCGATTGGATTGGTTATCTTTTCTTCTGCACTAAAAATAGGAGTAGTCGAGTTTGATAAAGGTTTAAAAAACCAGTAGTTGCGTTCGTCTTCGGTTATGCCTATACCTGCTGGGATGGTATCGGGTTCTGGTCTAAGTGTTGGTGCCCCAAGGCGAATCCATTTTTCAATAAGGGCAATTTTTTCTGGGGGTACTTTCTTTTCACTTGGGGGCATCTCACCCGCTTTTATTCGTACTAACAGATGGCTTTCCTCGGGGAAATTTTCTTTGAACCCCGCTCCTGTTTTTCCACCCCGTAATGCAAACTTCTTTAACCTAAGGTCTAGATTGCCCTTGAGCTTTTCGGTCGCCCCATGGCAATCCAAACAATAAGCCTTGAAGATAGGGCGTATATCTTTTTCAAAGCTGATGGCTTGGGTTGGTTCCGTTCCAAAATTCATCATTATAATAAATATCTGAAAGGGGAAAATCATCGTAGAGTTTTCTTTAGGTAGGATTTATTACATCATTATTATCGCTTTTCTTTTGCTGAAATGCAAACTTTAACCCTCACTTTTGCTGGTTTCTTTGCAAACATTCGGTTAATATCTATCTTGCTACCCTCTTGAGGCCTACCTTATTTTATTTTCCTAGAGGTTTTGATGTTAAACTTTTCTTTGTTAGCGATGCTTGCCCTTGTTTCTGTAGGCTTTGAGTCTCCTAAAGTTTCTGGTCCTTGGGATGTTCCCGCCCTTCAAAAGTTAAAAATTGAACCTACTTGGGTAGAGGATGATAAGAATTTTCGTTCACTTTATTACCCCGGGGAACCCTTTAAAGGGAAGCCTACCAAAGTATTTGCCTACTATGGCAAACCTCAAGGTGATGGACCTTTTCCTGCGGTTCTCTTAGTTCACGGTGGCGGGGGCAAGGCTTTTCCTGATTGGGTTAAACATTGGAATAAGCGTGGGTATTGCGCCTTAGCAATGGATCTTGCGGGAAATGGCCCCAATGGCAGATTGCCCGAAGGTGGCCCTAATCAAGGTGATGAAGAAAAATTCCAAGATTTTAAAGAGGACAACCTTAAAGATATGTGGACTTACCATGCCGTTGCTGCTGTTCTTCGTGGGCATTCTATAATTGCTACCTTCCCCGAAGTAGATCGTAATAAAATTGCAGTTACTGGTATTAGTTGGGGCGGTTATTTAACTTGTATTATCGCTGCACTTGACGACCGATTAAAAGCTGCGGTTCCAGTTTATGGCTGCGGATACTTGCACGAAAATAGCGTCTGGAAGGAAAATCGATTAGATAAAATGGATGCAATAAGAAGGGAAAAATGGGTTCGTAATTTTGATCCTTCCTCTTACTTGCCCGGTGTGACTTGCCCCATAATGTTCATTAATGGAACCAATGATTTTGCTTATCCTTTGGATAGTTACAAAAAGTGCTATGATCTTGTGAAGCAGAACAAAACACTTTCTATTAAAGTTCGAATGCCACATGGCCATATTTGGACTTTTAAAGAAGTGGATGCTTTTATTGATAGCCATTTAAAGGGCACTAAGTCTCTCGCCAAAGTTGAGAGTTTAGAAACTAAAGATGGCACCGCTCGGGTCAAGTTTGATTCAAGCTTTCCTATTAAATCCGCTTCCCTCCATTTTGCTATTAACGAAGGCCCTTGGCAAAAAAAAGAATGGAAAAGCATTCCCGCAAATGTTACCAACAAAACCGCAGAAGCTAAATTGCCTAACGATAAATCCATCGTTTACTACATCAGCCTTATCGATGAGCGAGGATTTGAAGTCAGTTCAAACCATCTCATTCTTGACCAAGCAGGAAATAAGTAGTTGCGACTCTAAGAGTAATAGCGATTAAGTAAGCATTCCTGCTTGATTCTAGGTTTTTAGGTGGTATCGAAAGGCTTTGATTCTATTTGCGTAGTTTTGTTAAAAGTGGTATGTTATGTTAAGTTCTTTTGCTTACCCGCCTTAAGTTTGCCTTTTCTGGAGGCACTTTGTTGAACACAGTTTCCTTGCTTTTGTTTTCTCTTGCCTTTGCCCAAGGTGATGTTGTTTACTCTGTTCCTAGTAATATCTTGCTTTCCAAGCCTGGTTCTTACTCTACACTTATTGTCGAGAGTAAAAATGCTAGCGGTTTTATTGCAGATCTTACCGATGAGTCTTCTGCTCGAATTGAAGATCCCGAAGTCGCTATGGTTTTTCAAGGTCGGGTGTATGGCAAAAAAATTGGTACAACTCGTGCTTTTATCGATTCCAAGGGCAAACAAATTGCTTCGCCACAGGAGCCGTGTTCAACCACTGAAATTGCTCGACTAGGTGCACGCGGAAAGCCTGCCTGCGGACCGGGTCAGGTATAGCCACTAATTGGGCGGAAAAGTGCTACAGAAGTGCTCGGAACTGCTCAATCGTAAGCCCCGCATCGCGAACAATACCGCCAAGAGTAAATGCATTAACAGGGTTGTGTCGTGGGATTGTGAGAATCCGTATGCCATCTGACATAACGATGTGTTTTCCTTGGCGTACGACAGCGAACCCGGATTTCTCAAGAGCACGCACAGCATTGAGATGATTGATGCCGGGAATGCTTGGCAAAGTTACACCGTCACTTCAATTTCAATTACCTGCTCGCCGCGGAGTTGTTCATCAATTACAGCGAGATACTCACGAAGAGCATCCTTGATATTTTCAATGGCTTCGGCTTGAGTGGTACCTTGTGACCAGCACCCAGGCAGACCGGGTACGGAAACCGAAAACCCTTCATCTGTTTGGTGAAGAGCAATGCGATAACGCATAGAACCTCCTACAAAAAATAGCGCAGAAATTATTGCCGCCGAACAATGGTTGGATGTAATTAATTTTATCTGTCTCGGCTTTTTATTCTTGCTAATCCAGATTCGATTCTATCTAACCAGATTAGCGATATCGCCGATACGGAAGAGATCCCTCCTCTCTTCATTATGTAGTATTCTAACCGTCATGCGGCGCGATTGCAAAGAAAAATCAACTGGGTTCGCCACATTACCAACAAAATCGCAGAAGCTAAATTGCCTAACGATAAATCCATCGTTTACTATATCAGCCTTATCGATGAGCGGGGATTTGAAGTGAGTTCAAACCATCTCATTCTTGACCAAGCAGGAAATAAGTAGTTGCGACTCTAAGAGTAATAGCGATTAAGTAAGCATTCCTGCTTGATTCTAGGTTTTTAGGTGGTATCGAAAGCCTTTGATTCTATTTGCGTAGTTTTGTTAAAAGTGGTATGTTATAATTAGTTCTTTTGCTTACCCGCCTTAAGTTTGCCTTTTCTGGAGGCACTTTGTTGAACACAGTTTCCTTGCTTTTGTTTTCTCTTGCCTTTGCCCAAGGTGATGTTGTTTACTCTGTTCCTAGTAATATC
>Ga0209702_10002766_pt1 | contig 29518 bp, 38 predicted proteins | sample FRY01_FD_187210 | JGI IMG/M metagenome (GOLD analysis project Ga0209702, IMG submission 187210) | Freshwater microbial communities from Lake Fryxell liftoff mats and glacier meltwater in Antarctica - FRY-01 (SPAdes) (version 2) | ecosystem: Environmental > Aquatic > Freshwater > Ice > Glacier... | reverse complement strand
TACAAAAAGCTGGTTGACTTTATCTTTTACAACACAGCATTATACGTATAAACCATGAGGGCACAGCCTAAAATTTTAAACACTTGCGATCACGGGTGTTGAACCTTTATTAACCATAATGCAGGCCCATCAAACCATACATTTATTGCCTGTCAATATGTTGGCAAAGCGAGATAATCAGACCATGACTGAAACACCTTCTGACTCCTTAATTACGTATCCATGCGACTTCCCCATCAAAGTGATGGGCAGCACCGTACCTGAGTTTGTGCCGGCTATCTGCCATGTTGCCCGCAGTTTTGACCCTGACTTTGACGATTCCACCATTGAGCTCCGCGCCAGCAAAGGCGGCAACTACCAGGGCATTACATTGACAGTGCATGTGCACAACCGGGAGCAGCTCGATGAGCTGTACCGCACGCTGTCTAGCCACCCCTTGGTAAAAGTGGTCCTGTAAGTGCCTGATGATCGAAGCATCCTTGAAGTGCGCGACTGGGGGGTGATTGACTACCAAACCACGTTTGATGCCATGCAAGCTTTTACAGCACAGCGAACAAGTGGCACGCTTGATGCGTTGTGGATATGCGAACACCCAGCTGTGTTTACCCAAGGCTTGGCTGGCAAGTCAGACCATGTCTTAGACGCTGGCATCATTCCCGTTGTAGCCAGCAACCGAGGCGGGCAAGTCACTTACCATGGCCCGGGGCAAGCAGTCGCTTATCCGTTGCTAGATTTAAAGCGAAGCGGCTTCTTTGTTAAAGAATATGTGTACCGCTTAGAAGAGGCGGTGATTCGCACCTTGTCTGAATTTGATGTGGTGGGTCACCGTGTGCGCGGCGCCCCGGGTATTTACGTGCGGCTGGCCAACCCGTTGGACCATGCGCGTTTAGACATACCTGCACAAGGCCGTGATCAATTTGCGGGTTTGGGGAAAATAAGCGCGTTAGGTATTAAGGTATCCAGACACTGCACGTACCATGGACTGTCATTGAATGTTGCGATGGACTTATCACCCTTTGACCGTATCAACCCATGCGGCTACATTGGCCTACAAACGGTCGATCTTTATACAATAGGCGTACATGTTACCGTAGCGCAAGTCCACGCCCTACTGCACCAACACTTAGAAGCGCTGCTGCAAGCCAGCCGCGCTTGAAGAGACTTATATGAACGACATTGCCGCACCTGCTACCCCTGTTACAGCCGACTCTCCAGTCAGCAAGCCTTATGACGCCACAGCCAAACAAAAATCTGGCGACAAGGTCTCGCGTATTCCTATTAAGGTGATTCAAGGCGAAACGCTGAAAAAGCCAGACTGGATTCGTGTGCGAGCAGGCAGCCCTAACACCCGGTTTTATGAAATCAAAGACATTTTGCGTCAAAACAAGTTGGTAACTGTGTGTGAAGAGGCTTCATGCCCCAATATCGGTGAGTGCTTTGGCAAGGGCACAGCGACGTTCATGATCATGGGTGACAAGTGCACCAGACGCTGCCCATTTTGCGATGTAGGCCACGGCCGCCCTGACCCGTTGGACCAAGACGAGCCGCACAAATTAGGCGCCACAATTGCTGCGCTCAAACTGAGCTATGTGGTGATTACCAGCGTAGACCGTGACGACTTGCGTGACGGTGGTGCTGGCCATTTTGTGGCGTGCATTCAAGAAGTCCGAAAGCAGTCGCCGCTTACAAAAATTGAAGTCTTGGTGCCCGACTTTAGAGGCCGCGATGACCGCGCGCTTGAGATATTGAAAGCGGCACCACCCGATGTAATGAACCACAACATGGAAACCGTGCCACGCTTGTACAAAGAGGCTCGCCCCGGCTCTGACTATGCATTTAGTCTGAACTTACTAAAGAAGTTTAAAGCTTTGTTTCCACATGTGCCCACTAAAAGCGGCTTGATGGTGGGTCTTGGCGAGACAGACGAAGAAATCTTACAAGTCATGCAAGACATGCGTGACCACAACATAGACATGCTCACCATAGGCCAATACTTGGCGCCGAGCGGCCACCACATTCCTGTACGTCGGTACGTGCACCCAGACACATTCAAGATGTTTGAGCAACGTGCCAAAGACATGGGCTTCAGCCATGCAGCTGTTGGCGCCATGGTCCGGTCCAGCTACCACGCCGACGAGCAGGCGCACGCTGCAGGCGTCTAATGCGGCTTATCCCGTTTGTCCAATCGTGGCTAGGTCGCTACGAGATTGTGTTCAGCCTGTTGTTAAGCAGGTGTAGGTGGCGCTAGCTTTAAGCGTGTCGTTGTTTGTGGCTGGAACTGGCACGGAACATAAAAGCATTTCAGGCCCGACACACCATTAGCGCAACGCCACCAACTCGGAGGGCTCTTCGCTGGCCAATACATCTGCCGCCCAAACGGCGAGCTCGCCTGTATGGGCGCGCAAGACTTGTTGTTTAACGGCCAGTATCTGAGTGGGCTGCATAGAAAAACTGCGCAGGCCCATGCCCAATAACAGCGCTGTACATTGTGTATCACCAGCCATCTCGCCGCACACACTGACATCTTTGCCCTGAGCCTTGCAAGCGTTTATGACTTGCGACATCAGACTCAACACTGCTGGGTGTAAAGGGTCATACAGGTGACTGACGGCCTCGTCCACGCGATCTACAGCCAAGGTGTACTGGATGAGGTCATTGGTGCCAATCGATAAAAAATCGAAATATCGCAAAAACACCTGCGCCATCATGGCGGCGGCCGGCACCTCAATCATGGCGCCCACGCGGACCGAACCATATGCGACGCCTTGGTCATCCAACTGGTCTTTTGCCCGTTTAATGAGCGCCAATGTTTGTTTAATTTCGCTGACATGGGCCAACATGGGAATCAACAAGTCCACTTGCCCGTTCACCGCGGCGCGCAAAATAGCTCTCAGCTGTACCAAAAACATCGTGGGTTCTGCCAAGCTCCAACGAATCGCTCGTAAACCCAATGCAGGGTTTAAATGTTCGTCGCCGGATCGGCTGCCCCGCTCAAGCGGCTTATCAGCGCCAATGTCTATGGTTCTAATGGTCACTGGCAGACCTTGCATGCCGTCCAAAGCCTCCTTATAAGCCGCGTACTGCTCATCTTCGTCGGGCAACTTGCTCATGCCTTTTGACACGCGACTCATGAACAAAAACTCAGTGCGAAACAAACCCACACCTACCGCACCAGCTGCGACAGCTGCGGCACTGTCTTGTGGCAACTCGATATTGGCAAACAACTTGACGTGCTGTCCGTCTAAGGTCACGCTCGGTGTGTGCCGCAAGCGCCGCAAGCGCTCGCGCTCTAATGTGCCCTCTCGTTGCTTAAAGCCGTACTCTTCCAAAATGATAGGAGACGGCTCAACAATGACCACGCCAGCGTCTCCATCTATGACGACCCAATCGTCTTGTTTTATAAGCTGGCTGGCACTGCGAGCACCCACAACGGCGACAATATTTAAGCCACGCGCCACGATGGCGGTGTGAGATGTTTTACCCCCAACCTCTGTAATAAATCCCGCAAACACACTGTCTTTAAACTGCAGCAGGTCTGCGGGTGACAGGTCTCTCGCAATTAAAATCAGCGGCACCCGCTCAGAGGCAGCCGAGCTGTTACCGCTGAATTGCGCCACTTGTGCGGCCTGCTTGGCCTGCTCCAACAGAGAGGCACTTTCGCCGGCCATAGAGGCCAACATGCGCTGCACCACCTGCTCCAAGTCGGCTTTCCGTTCGCGTAAATAAGGGTCTTCCATCTCGTCAAACTGCCGAGAAATAATCTCCAACTGCGAAGTTAGTGCCCACTCTGCGTTGTAACGCCGCTCAACAATCCACTCGCGTACGCCATGAGCGATTGTCTCGTCTTGCAGCAGCATCAGATGAACATCTAGCAAAGCGGTCAACTCCGACGGCGCATCTGTTGCGGGCGCATGTGTCAGCTTGAGTTTGACTTGTTCAATTTCGTTGACCACGACATCACGGGCCTTGGCGATACGCTGTAACTCAGAAGTAACTTGCGCTGGCTCAATAAAATAATGAGCCACGTCCATTCGCCCCGCGGCTACCAATACCGCTCGTCCCACAACGATGCCGCGTGATACCGCCTGACCATGGATCGAAAAGCTCACACGCCTTCCCCGAACTTGTCGTTGATGAGTGCCAGCAATGCATCCATAGCGGCCTGCTCATCATGGCCTTCTGTTTCAATGTCAACATCCGCCCCCAATCCTGCGGCCAACATCATGACGCCCATGATACTTTTGGCATTGATACGCCTTGCGTGACGCGTCATCCAGACCTCGCATTCAAATGCGCCTGCTAATTTTGTCAGCTTGGCAGATGCACGTGCGTGCAAGCCCAACTTATTGCTGATGGTGATTGTGTTGCGAATCATGATTTCTTTTGTGTTGGTTGTGTGGCGCTGTCAACACGATAGGCATGATGCCTTGTGTGCCACCTGCAACAGCTTTCAGGACAAGTTGGTCAACCGGTTGCTCGCGGTAGCACACCGCGCGCAGCAACATGGGCAAATTCACACCTGCCACTACACGACAACCGCTGTTGGAGGCTAAGCGCGACGCCACGTTGGCTGGCGTTGCGCCAAAAATGTCTGTCAGTACCAGCGCTTCGCCTGTCTTAGGTAACAGTGCCTCAGCTTGTGCAACCACCTCATCAATGTGATAAGTCGCTGGCACATCCAATACTTGAACACAATGCGCATCTTCAGGAAACACGTGTGCCACGCAGCTGCGCAAGGCGCTTGCAAGCGGTGTATGGGCGATCACAATGATAGCTGTCATGGCTTCATATTATCTGCGTGTGACAACGTTTTGTGGCTTACCACCTCAAGCCCTGCAAAAATTCTTCAGTTTCACGTGCTTCAGGCTTTCCACCATACACGCCCAGCTGCACCAAACTTGACCCGCGTTGTGCGATTGCGATAGCTACCGCTAATGTGTTGCCATCGTGGCGTTCGCCATGGCCCGCATAACGTTTGGCGAAATCGGTGCCCGCCACAGACCAATCCATGGGATGGACTTTGCCCTTGATCCCCGCGCTGGCTAGAGTGGCACTCAGCCACCGCGACATAGCGGTCTGTATGTTTTGTTCTGCTGGCACATTGAGCCACGACACGGCAAAGGTCGTTTCACCCACATCACACGCTTGCATGTGTAACAGCACGTTACTTTGGCTGTCTAGCAATGGCACCTCGCGGCTAGAGTAGCTTGGTTTACACGGCATTAAAGCTTGAGCACCAACGCTGTCCAAACGCAGCGTGCGCCAGTTAAATGTTGGACTGCAACCAACCAATGAGACAGTTAAGCCAATAATCAGCACAACGCGCAATGCTAAATTGCGCACAATAGGGGTATGACTATGTTTAATTCTTCTCATTCGTTGGATGGTATCCGGGTTTTGGACTTGTCCAGGGTTTTGGCAGGCCCATGGTGCACACAAAATTTAGGTGATTTAGGTGCCGATGTTATCAAAGTAGAGCGGCCAGGTTCGGGGGACGACACGCGCACTTGGGGCCCTCCTTTTTTACCAGATGCTGACGGGCAGGATACAGACCAAGCTGCTTATTACTTGGGTACGAACCGCAACAAGCGTGCCATTGCTTGCGACATTGCTTCTGAGCAGGGTCAAGCACTCATTAAACAGTTGGTGGCTCATTGTCATATTTTTGTTGAGAATTTCAAGGTCGGGGACATGGCTCGCTATGGCTTGGACTTTGACAGCCTTAAGGCTATAAACCCTGCCTTGGTCTATTGTTCGATTACAGGTTTTGGTCAAAGTGGTCCTTACAAAGACCGCGCCGGCTATGACTATGCCATTCAAGGTATGGGCGGGCTGATGAGTCTGACCGGCGAGCGTGACGATTTACCGGGCGGCGGCCCGCAGAAAGTGGGCGTGGCAGTGGCTGATTTGTTCACGGGTATGTACGCCACCGTTGGCATTTTGGCGGCCCTACGTTTCGCAGAGTCTTCAGGTCAAGGTCAGCATATCGATATGGCCTTACTGGACACGCAGGTGGCCATGTTGGCTAATTTGGGTGCGAACTATTTGGTGTCTGGAAAGCAAACAGGCAAGGTTCCGGGTCGTGCTGGCAATGCCCACATCAACATAGTGCCCTACCAAGTGTTTGAAACATTATCAGACGAGCAAGGCCATGCCCAGTACATGATCGTTGCTGTTGGCAATGACGGTCAGTTTGCCAAGTTTGCAAACGTATTGGCCGCCACCATGGGCGAAACCATAGACTGGGCAACTGACCCACGTTACGCAACCAATGCCAATCGGGTGCGGCACCGCGACACCCTTGTCCCCGCGATAGAGGCTGTTATGCGCTTGCGCAGTAAAGCACATTGGCTCAATGCATTTGAAACCGCCAAAGTGCCCTGTGGTCCGATTAACAGCGTAGACGAGGTTTTTGACGATGCGCACGTTCAGTCGCGTGACATGGTTCAACATTGGAAACACGCGCTCAACCCAGATGTTGCGCTCGTGGCCAGTCCTCTTAAACTCAGTGTGACCCCTGTTGTGCAACGCCACGCGCCGCCCACGCTTGGCCAACATACCACCGAGGTGTTACAAGAACTGCTGGCATTGTCTGCTGGCGAGTTGTCCGCGCTGCGTGCCAGCGGTGTGATTGCTTGATATTAATGTGAACCACTTAAAGTTATGAGTTTAACTATTGCCACATCCCTTACCCGTCATAGCGCCATGGCAAAGCGCGCCGGAAGACCTTTGGTTGTGATGACCAGCTTGCCTGGGTGTCCTTATTGTGATTTGGTGCGAGACCATTATTTATCACCAATGGCCTTGGCTAACGAAGTGGTTGCGGTTCAGCTCAACATTACCGACAACACGGCTATGGTTGAGGACTTTGATGGCCAAGCGCGCTCGGCCAAAACCATTGCAAAACGTTGGGATGCACGCTTTGCCCCCACCTTGTTATTTTTCAACAACGAAGGCGTTGAGCTTGCTGAGCGTATTGTGGGTGTTGCAGTGCCTGACTTTTTTGGCGCTTACCTTGAACAGCGCTTAGAAACCGCTAAACGAATCCTTCAAGCGGCATAGTTAACCCAATACGCTGGTTAATTTAAACCTAGCCTTACAAGTTACCAAATACCTGTCGCAGTACCCGTGTGGCAGCTTGTCCAGGATTTGCCCGAAGCTGTTGCTCGGCCTCTGCTACTGTGGCATAAAGACTGTTTAGTGCGCTCAAGGTGACGTGTTCAGCCACTGTTGCTGGCTGGTGTTGACCCACACCAAAGCGCTGTGCAGTCTTGAGTAACTGCGCGTATTGCTCAGCTGCTTTGCTCTGCTGTGTTGCCTGCTGAACTGTTGGTAAAAACTGGGCTGTTAAAGGCTCGCGGGTGACGCTTTCAAAGTAATCTGTGACCGCTGTGTTACCGCCTTTTAAAATATTGACCGCATCTTTTGTGCTGAGGGAGCTGACAGCGTTTTTTAACAGCGGCAAGGCTTGCGATACAGCTGATTCTGCCGCGCGGTTGACTTACATATGCAACGCTTCCAAACGTTCTTGCTGACCGAACGTTTTCAACAGCCTTCTGCCTTGTTCTAAAAACGCAGGTAAGGGAATTCGAACTTTTTCAGATCCCCAGAATCCATCTAGAGTGCCCAATTGCTTCACGGCGAAGTTGCTTCCTGCTTGTAAACTCTGACGCAGCGCATCGCTTGCTTGAAACTGGGTGTATGCCGCTGCAGTGGTGGAGCACAATACCAAGGGTCCCCCAGCTATTAGTGTAAAGAGTACTTGGTTGAATTGCCTGTTATTCATTTAAATTGTTGCCCTTGCGCACTTTGGTTTGTATTAAAATTTATTACATATTATGCTAAATTTTCACTTTTTACACTACATCCGTACCAGTTTTATCTCGCTTGCGCTGCTCGTGGGTATCCTGGGCCTTAACGGGTGCAGCTCTAGTTCACCAGCGCCTTCATCACGGTTTGTTTTGTTAGATGGCACATCTGTTCAAACCAGTGACTTTGCTGGGAAGGTTTTAGTGGTCAATTTTTGGGCCACCAGTTGTACCAGCTGTGTTGCAGAAATGCCAGACTTGATCGCAACACATCAGATGTTTGCCGATAAGGGCTTTGACACGATCGCAGTGGCCATGGCATATGATCCGCCAGCTTTTGTTGTTAATTTTTCGCAAACACGGCAACTCCCTTTTAAAGTCGCCATCGACAACACGGGCGCCAATGCCCGAGAGTGGGGTGATGTACAACTCACACCTACCACTTTCATAGTTAACAAACGTGGTGAAATTGTTAAGACCTATGTTGGTATGCCCGATTTTCCAACCTTGAATCGCTTGATTGAAGTCTTGCTTGCCGAAGCTTAAACACCTTGTGCGACAACACATTGGTTTTAATTAACCTGATGAATGTTCACATATATCGCTATTGAGCATGCGATGCTTCATCACGTTATGTTTGACCTACCTTGTGAAACAAGCTCTTTAAAATATCAGGGCAAAGTCTGTTCAACGTGTCGCTGTCATTGGGTGTGACACCGTCTGCTTATTGAGTACAACCATCACCCAACACTTCGTCCGATAGGTCTTTGACAGGTGTGTCGCTGTACGCGGTATGTGCCAATCAACAACTACGCCAGCTGACACACCACCTCTTTCCAACATGCCTTGCATGTAAAAGTCATTCACTCTTTCATGTATGTTGACTCTATATGCGCTTGCTTGCCCAGCTTGTCTGCGACTGTGTTGGAAAGAGACTTCACGCACCACTCCCAACGATAGCTCCAGGTATGTGTTTAAAACTAGCCATCGAGTGGTGTGTTTCTATTCATTTATGGTGTTTCAGTAGGCACGCTATCATGTCAGGCAATGACTCAAGAAACTCCATTACACATTCAAGTCCGGTTGTATCAAGGTGTCAATGAACTGGCTCTGGCCAGACATGTTTTAGCCCAATACGGTGACAGCTTGTCTGTTGACTTGAGCTTTCAACACTTTGAAGATGAGTTGGTCTCATTGCCAGGAGAGTACGCACAACCTAATGGTGGCCTCTTGCTCGCGTTTGTTAACGGCGACGTAGCCGGCTGTTGTGCTTTCAGACCTTTGCACGACGTTGACTATCCCAACGCATGTGAGATGCGTCGCCTTTTTGTCGTCAAATCTGCCCGTGGTGCTGGCCTAGGTGGCCTGCTGATCGAGCAATGCATGGTCGAGGCACGTGCTGCCGGATATATGCACATGCTGCTTGAGGTGCTCCAAGATTTTGAAGTGGCGCGGCATTTGTACGGAAGTGCTGGATTTGTTGAAGTGCCGCCCTTTTATTTCAGCCCCCTCGCAGGTTCGCAATTTTTAATGGCTCATCTATAAAATACTGTATTTAATTTCTCAAACTCACCCTAAGCTTTCACTTAGGGTTGTGGGTTTATAAACGTTTGGTTTATGAACTGCGCGCTTGTGCCAGCATAGTGGCGGCATCGCTTACCTCGAATTTACCGGCATCTTCGATATTTAGGGTTGTGACAATGCCATCTTTAATCAACATGGAGTATCTGTTGCTGCGCAGTCCCAGACCTTTTCCGGTGAGATCTAAGGTCAAACCTGTTGCTTTTGCAAAGGCGGCATCGCCGTCCGCCAACATACGCACTTTGCCAGCCGTTTGTTGGTCGCGGCCCCACGCGCCCATAACGAACACATCGTTAACACTCAAGCACCACACCTCGTCAACACCGGCGTCTTTAAAATCTTGTGCATGCTCGGTGTAACCAGGTACATGACGTGCTGAGCAAGTTGGGGTAAAAGCACCCGGTACAGCAAATACCGCAATGGTTTTGCTTTTGGCAGCTTTTAAACTGTCAACAGGGTTAGGCCCAGGGCCACTGCCATTAGATTCAGCTTCTAAAAATTCAGTCAGCATCACTGCTGGTATCAAATCACCTACTTTAATCATTTCATTCTCCTTTTATAAGACCAAATGGCCCGTAATTAATACAATTACTATTACATTAAACAAAAAAAAAGCAACCCACGCATGAGTTGCTTTTCTTAAACACACTGCCCGTATGGGCAAGAATGTTTAAACCAATTCCGCCTTTTGAACCAAACGGGTTGTTACCCAATTTTTGGTTTTTGAAAGCGGACGGCTTTCTGTGATTTCAATCACGTCGCCCAGCTTGTACTGGTTGTCTTCATCATGCGCATGGTACTTGCTCGACAGCGTTACGATTTTACCGTAAAGCTCGTGCTTAACGCGACGCTCGACCATAACCGTTACGGTTTTGGCACGTTTATCGCTGACCACTTTGCCGACTAAGGTGCGACTACGGGTTGTTGTTGCTTCCGTCATGTTTTCGCTCCTCACTTAGCAACCAATTTTTCGGCCAAAATAGTTTTGGCACGAGAAATGGCGCGTCGTGTGCTGCTCATTGAAGCAGTGTTGGTGAGTTGTTGGGTGCCTTTTTGCATGCGCAAGCCGAAATGGGCTTTTTGCAATGCTTTGACTTCGGCTTTTAAGCCATCGACGTCTTTTTGGCGCAGATCAGTAGTGTTCATTGTTCTCTATCCTTACTGGCCAAGCATACGCGTGACGAAAGTGGTGCGCAATGGCAACTTGGCAGCTGCCAAGGTGAATGCCTCACGCGCCAATTGCTCAGGGACGCCAACGATTTCGTACAGTACTTTACCGGGCTGAATTTCAGCCACGTAATACTCTACGCTACCTTTGCCGTTACCCATACGCACTTCAGCGGGCTTATTGGAAATAGGCTTGTCTGGGAAGACACGGATCCAAATACGACCGCCACGTTTAATGTGACGGTTAATGGCACGACGAGCTGACTCGATTTGACGAGCCGTTAGGCGACCACGGTCGATGGACTTCAAACCGAAGTCACCAAACGCCACGGTATTGCCAGTGGTGGCAATACCTGTGTTGCGGCCTTTTTGCTCTTTACGGTACTTACGACGAGCAGGTTGCAGCATGTTTTATTCTCCTTTGCCGTCCGCAGGTGCTGCTGCGGGCGCGGCCTTGCGAACGCGCTTAACGGCTGGTTTAGCTTCGCCACCAGCGGTGGCTTCAGCAGGTTTGTCACTGCCGTCGGCTGGCGCGGCATTGCTACCGGCTGGACGACGTGCACCGCGTGCTGGACGTGCTGCGCCAGGACGATCGCCATCACGGCGAGGTCCACGTGGGCGACGCTCGTCATCACGAGGCTCGGCAGCCACGGGTGCATCGTTGCGTCCCAAGGTATCACCCTTGTAAACCCAAACTTTTACACCAATGATGCCGTAAGTGGTCTTTGCTTCAGAGGTACCGTAGTCAATATCTGCACGAATGGTGTGCAAAGGCACACGGCCTTCGCGGTACCATTCTCTACGTGCAATTTCGATACCATTCAATCGGCCAGACGACATGATCTTGATGCCTTGAGCACCCATACGCATGGCATTTTGCATGGCGCGCTTCATAGCGCGACGGAACATGATGCGCTTTTCTAGCTGTTGCGTGATGCTGTCTGCAATCAACTTGGCATCGATTTCAGGCTTGCGCACCTCTTCGATGTTGACGGCAACAGGCACACCCAACTTCAACGTCAGTTCTTTTTTGAGCTTCTCAATGTCTTCACCTTTTTTACCGATAACCACGCCAGGACGTGCGGAGAAAATGGTGATACGGGCGTTCTTTGCAGGACGCTCGATTAACACACGCGAAACTGAGGCATTTTTCAGCTTGATCTTCAAGTACTCGCGTACTTTAATATCCTCTGCCAACATGCCCGCGAAATCGCGGTTGCTGGCGTACCAGCGGCTTGCCCAATTACGAGATACCGCTAAGCGGAATCCGGTAGGGTTGATTTTTTGACCCATATATATTTAGACCTCTCAGTTTCCAACCGTCACATAAATGTGACAGGTGGGTTTGCTGATTCGGTTGCCGCGGCCTTTTGCACGCGCCGTGAACCGCTTAAGTGTTGTGCCTTGCTCGATGTAGATGGTTTTGACGCGTAATTCGTCAATGTCTGCACCGTCGTTGTGCTCAGCATTTGCAATTGCAGATTCCAAGGCTTTTTTGATGATGTCAGCAGCTTTTTTCTGCGTGAACGCCAACGTGTTGAGTGCATGACCGACTTTTTTGCCGCGAATTAAGTCGGCAACCAGTCGTCCTTTGTCAACAGACAGACGCACACCGCGAACGATAGAGCGGGTTTCCATGGTTATTCCTTACTTCTTCGCTTTTTTATCGGCCGGGTGGCCTTTAAAAGTGCGTGTCTGAGAAAACTCCCCGAGTTTGTGACCGACCATCTGTTCGGTTACATAAACGGGCACGTGTTGGCGGCCATTGTGCACAGCAATCGTCATGCCGATAAAATCGGGCAGTATCGTTGAGCGACGTGACCATGTTTTCACAGGCTTTTTATCCTTGGTTGACACAGCTTTGTCAACCTTGGCAAGCAAGTGGTGGTCCACGAAAGGGCCTTTTTTGAGTGATCGAGTCATTTCAATAACCCTTTACTTCTTGCGACGCGAAACGATCATGTTCTGCGTGCGACGGTTGTTACGGGTACGGTAGCCCTTGGTCATGTTGCCCCATGGGTCAACAGGCACTCGGCCTTCACCAGTACGGCCTTCACCACCACCATGTGGGTGGTCAACTGGGTTCATTGCGACGCCACGCACGGTTGGGCGAATGCCCAACCAGCGCTTGGCACCAGCTTTACCCAGTCGGCGCAGGCTGTGCTCTGAATTACCAACTTCACCAATGGTGGCTCGGCATTCAATGCGTACTTTGCGTACTTCACCAGATCGCAAACGAACCTGAGCGTACAAACCTTCACGGGCCATCAGCACCGCAGATGCACCGGCAGTTCGCGCAATTTGCGCCCCCTTACCAACTTGCAACTCAATACAGTGAATCGTTGAACCCACTGGAATATTGCGAATAGGCAGGGTATTGCCAGCACGAATTGGTGCTTCTGAACCAGACATTAACAATGCACCGGGCTCTACACCACGTGGGGCAATGATGTAGCGTCGCTCACCGTCTGCATAGCAGACTAGGGCGATGTGTGCACTGCGGTTGGGATCGTACTCAATACGCTCTACTTTTGCAGGAATGCCGTCTTTGGTACGAATGAAGTCAACAATACGGTAGTGGTGTTTATGACCACCACCTTTGTGACGAACAGTAATATGACCGTTGTTGTTGCGTCCAGCTTTTTGGTGCTGTGGCTCCAACAATGGCGCGAAACCCTCGCCTTTGTGCAAATGATCGCGCGAAATACGCACGACATGGCGACGGCCTGGTGAGGTTGGTTTTGTTTTAATGACAGCCATGATTAAGCCTCCCCGCCCAAGTTAAGTTCTTGGCCAGGCTGCAACGTCACATACGCTTTGCGTGTGTGATCGCGACGACCGGTAGACTTACCAAAGCGCTTTGTTTTGCCCTTTTGATTAGCCACACCGACAGCTTTGACCTGAACTTTGAACAACAACTCAACAGCTGCCTTGATTTCAGGCTTGCTGGCGTCGCGCAAAACTTTAAACACTACAGTGTTGGTTTTCTCAGCCACCATGGTTGCCTTTTCAGACACGATGGGTGCAACCAACAACTGCATCAATCGACCTTCGTCGTACTTTGCCTGTTTGGTGCTCATGCGAACATCTCCTGCAGTTTAGCTACTGCCGCCTTGGTCACGATGACTTTGCGACAGCGTACCAGTGACATAGGATCAGCGTAACGTGGCTCTACGATCATTACGTGGGGTAGATTGCGTGATGCAAGATAAAGGTTTTCATCAACTTCGTCTGCAATAACCATCACCGATTTGAGGTTCATGGCCTTGAATTTATCAGCCAACGCCTTTGTCTTGGGTGAGTCCAACTTCATGGAATCAACCACGGCAAAACGACCATCACGAACCAATTGCGAGAAAATAGAAGCCATACCGGCGCGGTACATTTTCTTGTTAACTTTATGGCTGAAGTTCTCATCTGGGCTATTAGGAAAGGCGCGACCGCCTCCACGCCAGATGGGGGATGAAGTCATACCAGCACGCGCACGGCCTGTGCCCTTTTGCTTGAACGGCTTCTTTGTTGAGTGATTCACAGTATCGCGACCTTTTTGGGCGCGTGTACCTTGACGAGCGTTGGCCTGATAAGCCACCACAAGTTGGTGAATAAGTGACTCGTTGTAATCGCGACCAAAAACGGCATCTGAAACGTCAAATTTTGACGCTGCTTGACCTTGGTCGTTCAGGAGTTCGACTTGCATCAATTCGCTCCTTTGGTAGAGACTTTCACGGTGGCACGAACGGTAACGAAACCGCCTGGAGCACCGGGAATTGAGCCTTTAATGAGTAACAGTTGACGAGCCTCGTCGATGCGTACCACGTCCAAATTTTGCGTGGTTACGGTCTCATCGCCCATGTGGCCAGACATTCTTTTGCCAGGGAACACACGGCCAGGATCTTGCGCCATACCGATTGAGCCTGGTGCATTGTGCGACACACTGTTACCGTGTGATGCCCGCTGCGACTTGAAGTTGTGACGCTTGATGGTACCGGCAAAGCCTTTACCAATTGAAGTGCCCTGAACATCGACTTTTTGACCCGTTACAAACACGGCGCTCACAGGCACAGTTGCGCCAGCGGCGTACTGCGCTGCCACATCGGCTGCTACTCGGAATTCTTTAGTGATTTCGCCGGCTTCTACGCCAGCTTTGGCCAGATGGCCAGCCTGTGGCTTGGTTACACGTGAAGCGCGGCGCTTGCCGAACGTCACTTGCAACGCATCGTAACCATCAGTTGCTTTGGTTTTTACTTGTGCCACACGGTTGTTGGACACATCTACTACCGTGACGGGAACTGAATCTCCGTCATCGGTAAACAAACGTGTCATACCAACCTTGCGACCCAACAACCCTAGGGAGTTGCTAAGACTCATTTTTTTCTCCGTTCCCGACTTCAATTGGCCGGGGCTGATTGGTGCATCTCGCCACAGTGGATCGTTACCGCCCCATTGCTTAGAGTGCATGTTTTTACTCACTCATCATTTGTTTCAAGTTATTTGCTTTTCAGCAACTGCCTTGTAACCACTAATAAGCTTGCTGGACCCATTTTAGATACAGCCTTGCATTATAGGCACCCTTGCGGTAAATCCGCAAGGGTTTTCCATAATTATTGCAACTTGATTTCTACGTCTACACCTGCTGGTAAGTCCAACTTCATCAGCGCATCAACGGTTTTGTCTGTAGGGTCGACAATATCCATTAAACGCTGGTGTGTGCGAATTTCCAACTGGTCACGACTGGTCTTGTTCACGTGGGGTGAGCGCAAAATGTCGAACCGCTTCATACGGGTTGGCAAAGGTACTGGACCCTTAACAATGGCACCAGTACGTTTAGCTGTTTCAACGATTTCAGCGGCAGACGCATCTATCAGTTTGTAATCAAATGCCTTAAGGCGAATGCGGATTTTTTGCTTTGACATGACTTAATTCTCTTGAGGATGATTGGATCTAACAGAAACTTGCCGCCCCACCCTGTTGGGCAAAGGCAACAAGCCGCCTCAAGACAATTTAAGCAATGATCTTTGCAACCACGCCCGCACCAACAGTGCGGCCACCTTCGCGAATGGCAAAGCGCAAGCCTTCTTCCATCGCAATCGGTGACAACAACGTCACTTCGATTGACACGTTGTCACCAGGCATCACCATCTCTTTGCCTTCTGGCAATTTGATGGAACCGGTCACGTCCGTGGTACGGAAGTAAAACTGTGGACGGTAGTTGCTAAAGAATGGCGTATGACGGCCACCCTCGTCTTTAGACAACACGTAAATTTCGCCCGTGAAGTGCGAGTGCGGCTTGATTGAGCCTGGCTTACACAACACTTGGCCGCGCTGAACCTCTTCACGCTTGGTGCCGCGCAGCAAAATGCCGACGTTGTCACCAGCTTGGCCTTGGTCCAACAACTTGCGGAACATCTCAACGCCTGTACAAATAGTCTTCAGTGTGTCGTTGATACCAACCACTTCGATCTCTTCGCCAACCTTGACAATACCTCGCTCGATACGACCCGTCACCACAGTGCCGCGACCAGAGATGGAGAACACATCTTCTACTGGCAACAAGAATGCACCGTCAATGGCACGCTCTGGCGTAGGAATGTAGTTGTCCAATGCGTCCGCCAACTTCATGATGGCTTCTTCACCCAATGGGCCTTTGTCGCCCTCAACCGCCAACTTGGCAGAGCCTTGGATAATTGGGGTGTCGTCGCCTGGGAAGTCGTACTTGGACAACAACTCACGCACTTCCATCTCAACCAGCTCCAACAACTCAGCGTCGTCGACCATGTCGCATTTGTTCAAAAACACAATGATGTATGGCACACCAACCTGGCGGGCCAACAAAATGTGCTCGCGGGTCTGTGGCATTGGGCCGTCTGCGGCTGAACACACCAAAATGGCGCCGTCCATTTGAGCCGCACCAGTGATCATGTTTTTCACATAGTCAGCGTGGCCTGGGCAGTCAACGTGCGCGTAATGGCGGTTGGCTGTTTCGTATTCAACGTGTGCGGTATTGATCGTGATACCGCGTGCTTTTTCTTCCGGTGCGCCGTCAATGTCAGCGTACGCCTTGGCGTCGCCGCCAAATTTAGCCGCCAACACCGTTGAGATTGCCGCCGTCAGCGTCGTCTTACCGTGGTCAACGTGGCCAATGGTGCCCACGTTAACGTGGGGCTTGGTACGCTCGAATTTACTTTTTGCCATTTTGAAACTCCAAAAAAGAACAGGCCCGTGTACAGGTTTTACGTCTGCACATCATTGCTGGATCACTTTGCACGGGCACAAAGTGGCATGACATCGCAGACAGGGAAAAATACACCCAAGGCCAACGGCCTTGGGTGCAACTATTTTTACTTAGCGCGTGTAGCCATAATGGCTTCGGATACGCTGCGTGGCGCCTCTGAGTAGTGCTTGAACTCCATGGAGTAGGTCGCACGACCCTGCGTGGCTGAACGCAATGACGTTGAATAGCCAAACATTTCGGACAAAGGCACTTCTGCGCGGATGGCTTTGCCACCGCCGACCATGTCTTCCATGCCTTGAACCATGCCGCGTCGTGATGACAAGTCACCCATGACGTTGCCGGCGTAATCTTCAGGTGTTTCGACTTCTACGGCCATCATCGGCTCAAGAATGACTGGGCTTGCTTTGCGGCAGCCTTCCTTAAAGCCCAATATGGCAGCCATTTTAAAGGCCATCTCGCTGGAGTCAACATCGTGGTACGAGCCAAACGTGAGCGTAACCTTCACATCAACAACAGGGTAACCAGCCAACACACCTGCGGTTAAAGCTTCAATCACGCCTTTTTCAACGGCAGGAATATATTCACGCGGAACCACGCCACCTTTAATGGCGTCAACAAACTCAAAACCTTTGCCCATTTCATTAGGCTCGACCTTGAATACAACGTGGCCATACTGACCTTTACCACCAGACTGACGCACAAACTTGCCGTCCACGTCTTCTACAACTTTGCGAATGGTTTCGCGGTAAGCAACTTGAGGCTTACCAACGTTGGCCTCCACGCCAAACTCGCGCTTCATGCGGTCAACCAGAATTTCCAAGTGCAGTTCGCCCATACCAGCAATGATGGTTTGGCCTGATTCTTCGTCAGTGCGTACACGGAAAGAAGGGTCTTCAGCAGCCAAACGCTGCAAAGCTATACCCATTTTTTCTTGATCGACCTTGGTCTTTGGCTCTACAGCCTGGGCAATCACTGGCTCAGGAAATACCATGCGCTCCAAGGTCAAAATGGCATCTTGGTCACACAATGTGTCACCAGTCGTAACGTCTTTCAGACCGACACAGGCGGCAATGTCGCCAGCACGAATCTCTTCCACTTCTTCGCGGTTGTTGGCATGCATCTGAACAATTCGGCCAATACGCTCTTTTTTGCCTTTGATCGGATTGAATACGGAGTCGCCCTTTTTCAGCACACCTGAATACACGCGTACAAATGTCAACTGGCCCACGTAGGGGTCAGTCATCAACTTGAAAGCCAAGCCAGAGAATTTCTCTGTATCGTTGGCATGTCGCACAACAGGCTTTTCATCTTCGTCAAGCCCGGGAACAGGCGGCACCTCTTCTGGCGAAGGCATCAGATCTAGCACGGCATCCAACATACGCTGAACACCTTTATTTTTAAAAGCAGTGCCACACAACATGGGCTGAATTTCAGCCGCCAGCGTACGAATGCGCAAGCCTTCGGTAATTTCAGCTTCAGTCAAGTCACCTTCTTCCAGGTACTTGTTCATGAATGCTTCTGACGCCTCAGCGGCAGCTTCCACCATGTTTTCACGCCATTTTTTGGACTCTTCCAGCAGCTCAGCAGGGATGTCGACGTAATCGAACTTCATACCTTGTGAAGCTTCATCCCAAATGATGGCCTTCATTTTGCCTAAGTCGACCACACCTTTGAAGTTTTCTTCAGCACCGATTGGGATCACGATTGGCACAGGATTGGCTTTTAAGCGCAACTTCATCTGGTCGTAAACCTTGAAGAAGTTTGCACCAGTACGGTCCATCTTGTTCACAAAGGCCAAGCGTGGCACTTTGTACTTGTTGGCTTGACGCCATACCGTTTCAGATTGTGGCTGCACGCCACCAACTGCACAGTAAACCATGCATGCGCCGTCGAGCACACGCATTGAACGCTCAACTTCAATGGTGAAGTCAACGTGCCCCGGGGTGTCAATAATATTGATACGATGCTCTGGACGAGACGAGTCCATGCCTTTCCAGAAGCAAGTTGTTGCAGCTGAAGTAATGGTAATGCCGCGCTCTTGCTCTTGCTCCATCCAGTCCATGGTGGCAGCACCGTCGTGCACCTCACCAATTTTGTGATTGACACCGGTATAAAACAAAATCCGCTCGGTAGTTGTCGTTTTGCCCGCGTCGATGTGGGCAGAAATACCGATATTGCGGTAGCGATTAAGTGGCGTAGTACGTGCCATGAAACAACTCCGAAGAACAGCCAAGCCCGCACACGGCGGGCTTGGCTAATTTAAAAAATAAACGTTTGAAAGCTTAGAAACGGAAGTGGCTGAAGGCCTTGTTGGCTTCGGCCATGCGGTGAACTTCGTCACGCTTCTTCATGGCGCCGCCACGGCCTTCGGTGGCTTCCAGCAACTCGTTGCCCAAGCGCAAAGCCATCGACTTTTCGCTGCGCTTTTTAGCAGCCTCTTTAATCCAGCGCATGGCCAATGCCAATCGACGCACGGGGCGCACCTCAACAGGCACTTGGTAGTTTGCACCACCAACGCGACGGGATTTAACCTCAACCACAGGCTTCACATTGTTGATGGCGACATTGAACATCTCCATCACATCTGGGTTACCCGATTTCTTTTCCATTTGCTCCAAGGCACCATAAATGATGCGCTCGGCAACGGCTTTTTTGCCACCTTGCATGATGACGTTCATGAATTTGGCCAGATCAACATTTCCGAACTTAGGATCTGGCGTGATTTCACGTTTAGGGACTTCGCGACGACGTGGCATTTTTTCACCTCTTATTGCTTCAGTTGGCTCAAGTGTTAACTCGGGCCGCGAGAGTCATTCATAACTCTCACTTACTCGACCCGCCCGCACAATTGCTGGGTTTTGGGTCACTACGCTGTGTCTGCGGGCCACGCAGAACAGCACCTACTGTCATTATCGATTGGGCATAGGCCCAATATTATTTAGCTTTGGGCTTCTTGGCACCGTACTTGGAACGTGACTGCTTGCGGTCTTTAACGCCTTGCAAGTCCAGTGATCCACGAACAATGTGGTAACGCACACCAGGCAAGTCTTTGACACGTCCGCCGCGAACCAACACAACGCTGTGTTCTTGGAGGTTGTGGCCTTCGCCGCCAATGTATGAAATCACCTCAAAACCGTTGGTCAGGCGCACTTTGGCAACCTTACGCAAAGCGGAGTTAGGCTTCTTTGGTGTTGTTGTGTACACACGGGTACACACACCGCGCCTCTGTGGGCAGTTTTCCATCGCTGGGCTTTTGGACTTGATCTTTTCGACCGCCCGCCCGTGACGCACAAGTTGATTAATAGTTGGCATAAACGTCCCTAAACGTCAGAAATATTCAAAAAAACAATTCAACAGCCCCAGCAACTGATTACTGGCTGACTGTCGGTTATCTATAACCGCACGCGATGCAAGCGCGAACGGATACTTCTCGCATCACTACGAAAAGCCCATGACTATAGCATCAAAGTGGCTGGCATTGCAACTGTTTCAGCGCCTTCAATCAGCCCACAGCAGCAACGTATCCCAAATACGGCCTACAAAGTTGGCTTGCCCGACGGGTTGCAGGACTTCTAGCGGGTAGCTAGCAAGCAGCGTGCCGTCTTTCAAGGTGAGTGACAGCTTGCCTACTGTTTGCCCCAGTTTCAGCGGCGCCATGAGGGGCTCATCAAAACTGGCCACAGTTTGCACGTCGGCGCGCGCCCCGCGTGGCACTGAAACCACAACGCCGCTGGGCACGCCCAACTGCGCGAACTTTTGATCGCCTTTCCACACGGTTGGCTGCACAACAGCCTTGCCAAACTCGCTGATGCGCACGGCCTCAAAGCTCGTGTAGCCCCAATTTAAAAGCTTTTGACTTTCGGTGGCACGTGCCGATTGGCTATCAGCGCCCAACACCACAGACAGCAGGCGGCGTTGACCGTTGGCGCCCAAACCCGGGACTGGCCGGCTGGCGGTGGCCACTAGGCAATAACCAGCAGCGCTTGTGTGACCTGTTTTTAAACCGTCAACGGTGGGGTCACGAAACAACAGCAGGTTGCGGTTGGTGTCGTTGGCTTTGGGCGTGCCTGGGTAACGGTAGTGCTTGATGGCATACAACGGCACATACTCAGGAAAATCTTGCATCAAACGCTGGGCGAGTGTGGCTAAATCGCGTGCGGAGGTGGTGTGTCCCTCAGCGGTTAAGCCCTCTGGGTTGCGGTAGCTGGTGTCGTTCATACCCAGCACTTTGGCCTGGGCATTCATCATGGCAACAAACTGCTCTACCGAACCGCCTACGCCTTCGGCTAAAACAGTTGTCGCATCGTTACCGGACTGCACGATCGTGCCTTTGAGCAAATCCAGCACAGGTATTTGCATACCAGGCTCAATAAACATGCGCGAGCCAGGCATACGCCAAGCGCGCTCGCTGACTTCAAACGTTTGCTCCAGCGTGATATTTTTGTTTTTAAGGGCGTCAAATACCAAGTAAGCAGTCATCAGCTTGGTCAATGAAGCCGGCTCAACAGGCTGGTCACTGGTGCGCTCTGCCAATATTTGCCCGCTTGTGACATCCAGTAACAAATAGGCTTTTGCCTCAATAGACGGTGCAGGAACGGTCAATACTTGAGCGCCAGCACCCGCTGGCAAGACCAGCCCCATAGCGCATACGCAAGCAACGCCGTGGCGACGAAAAAAACTAAAAAAAGCCAAATGGTTCATCAATGCCTAAAAGTAAAAGGGAAATTCGGTTCAATTAACAAGCAACCGGACTGGTTGAAGCGTCAAAGTCAGGCGCTCGCACATGACGCACCACCAATGACTTTAACAATGGCAGCTGGCCATGGAAAAAATGCCCCACTTCGGGCACAACGGTTACCGGTAAGCGTTGTGGCCTGGCCCAGTCCATGGCCGCGCTAAGCGGCACGGTGTCATCGGCCTCTCCGTGCACCACTAGCACCCGCTCAAACCAATCGGTCGGCACGACGGGTACGTCAAACCGGCTTGCCGCTACGCCAACCAGCACAGCATGTTGGACATCTCGACCCTGCGCATGGCATGTGGCTAACGCGGCAGCGGCAACAAAACCACCAAAAGAGAACCCAGCCAAACACAGTGGTCCTGTGCAGGCCAAGGCTTGAATCACAGCCAACATATCGCCTTGCTCGCCAACGCCATTGTCATGCACACCATCGCTTTTTTCTACGCCACGAAAGTTAAACCGCACCGTCTCCCAGCCTTGCTGCAAAAAGGCCCGGGCCAAGGTTTGCACCACTTTGTTGTGCATGGTGCCGCCAAATAAAGGGTGCGGATGGGCAATCACCACTTGGCCTACGGCTTGCCCAGTTCGAACAACTGGCCGGTCGCGCGCCACCTCCAGCAAGCCGGTGGGCCCTGCGATGTGCACATACTCAGTTTGAGCGTTCATCGGCCAACGTCGTCAGGCAACTGCAACCGCCCTACCACCTGCCCACCGATCAAGTGGGATTCAACAATTTCATCAATGTCACCGTCATCGACGAAGGTGTACCAAACGCCCTCTGGGTAGACCACAGCCACCGGACCACCAGCGCAACGGTCTAGACAACCCGACTTGTTGACACGGACTTGACCTTTGCCGTTTAAACCCTTGTCTTTAACCAGCGCTTTGCAACGGTCAAAGCCTTGCTGTGCAGGCAACGCGGCGCAGCAGGCATCGCCACTTGAGCGGTGATTCAGACAAAAGAAAATGTGCCGCTTGTAATAGGGCTCGTCCGCTGGCGCAGATGACGTGTCGGGGGGTGTAGGTTCACTCATAGGTTTGATTGTAAAGAGGGAGTCGTTGAGCCAACAAAGTGGGTGCGGCGAAGTTGTGGTGTGACGCGACAGTTAGGTCTTGCGAAACATGCGCATGCTGGCATAGCTCAACACAGCGAACGGCCACAACCAGCCAAGCCACTGCGATGCGCCATGAAAGCGAATAAATTGTCCGGCTTCCCAAATTTGTAACGACTGGTCTAGATAAGCACTTGGCCCGCTGGTGTTGAGCAACCACAGCGTGATGATCAGAACCACAACCACCAAGCGCATCAGAACCACACGCGCCAAGCGGCGAGCAAACCAAGACACACCAAGCACCAGCATCAAGGCCAGCCACATGTTGGGCCGCCACCAGTCCAGTGCATGCCCGGGTCCATACGTCAAGGCAGCAGACACTATGCCTACCGTTGCGGCAGTCAGCCACACCGTGAACAATCCCCACAAACGCACATGAGCACCTCGCCCAGCGGCGCAAGCCAACAAACTAGGCGCCAACACCGACATACCCATTACCAAAGATTCTTGTAGACCCGTCATGGCCACCAGATCTGCGCTTGACCATGCATGAATGGCTGCCATCGGCTCGAACAGCCAAGCTGGGGCTTGCCAATCGTCCACATTGACCAAACCAAAGCGCACACGCACATGCCCCAAGCCAAAAGGAACCGAGCTCGGGTACAGCGCCGCAACTGGCCACAAAGCGAGCAACACTATGTCTAGCTTTGCGCCAGGCGCCAACCACGTGCGCCGCCACCTGTCCCAGCGCGCTATCCACTCGGCTTGCACGGCGAGTGCGGCCACGGCGCTGCCCACCAAACCACCCAACGAGTTCAGCGCCCAATCCACGTTGGAAGGAATGCGCCTGGGCAAGTAAGACTGCCCCCACTCCAGCGCCAGCGACAAGCAACTGCACAACAAAAGGCTTAACAACAAGGCACTGGTGCGTGATCTCGTGCGCCTGGCTGCCACCACAATTAAAAAACCCAACGGGGCGTAACCAACCGCGTTGGTTGATACGTCAAACCAAGTCCAATAGGTCGGCCATGGCGACGTGATAATTTCAGCCAGATTAAGCCCAGCGCCAGACCAACCTACAAATGGGTACAACGAGGCATAGGCGATCAGTGCGGCAAACGCCCAGGCCAGCACGACAGCCATCGACTGCGTCTGCGTCTGCGTCTGCGTAACAGTTGTAACGGTGGACTTGCTCATAGAACTTTTCGCAACCAAGCACATTGTCTAGGCGACATGGGGGTTACGCACAGCACAGGCTCAAACCCACCATCAATTAGACAGGTTTAACGACCACCAACACCACTGCGACCAGCAGTAGCACAACCGGCACCTCATTAAACCAGCGGAACCACACGTGGCCGCGGGTAACCGTTCCAGCGACAAACTTGCGCAGCAACCTGCCGCAAGCATGGTGGTAGCCCAGTACCAGCAGCACAATGAGCAGTTTTGCGTGCATCCAGCCGCTGCCTGGACCCAAGCCAATTCCGTAATATAGCCACAACACAAGGCCAAACGCCACAGCTGGAATCGCCAGCACAGTGGTGAAACGCATTAATTTATGCGCCATGAGCAACAAACGGTCGCGCTCGGCGTCGCTGCCAGCAGGAACCATGGCGAGATTGACAAAAATTCGCGGCAGGTAAAACAAACCCGCAAACCAACTGGTCACGAAGACGATGTGAAGTGATTTAATCCAAAGCATGCAGCAAGTGTATGGCTTGATGCAAATAGTATGTCAGCCGCTTGATGAATAAACAGGCAAAAAAAAGCCCAGGCATTGCCGGGCTAGAAAGCCTATTAGCTGTCACACATCAAGGCTCCCGCTCAGGGAGGAAAAGCGGGGAGCGCCGTCTCTCAACAACGCACCTGTGCATACTACCGCTCAGACCCAACGGATCCGTCCTTGGCGCGGGCAAAGCCTCCAAAAAAGGGGAAATACCTAGGTGGCGCTGTTGTCTACAGCCAACAACACATTGCCCGCATGTGTGTCGCGTACAACTAAAGAAAACACATTAAAGTTTGTCAAAATAGCGTTCATGAACACACACACCACCAGCGCTTACCCTGCCAACCGCCCACGGCGCTTACGCCGCGATGCATTCACCCGCCGCTTGGTGCGCGAGCACAGTTTGAGTGTGGACGATTTAATTTATCCCGTGTTTGTTTTAGAGGGCTCGGGCAGGCGTGAGGCCGTGCTATCCATGCCTGGCGTAGAGCGCTTAAGCCTAGACTTGCTGCTGGAAGTTGCACAAGATTGTGTTGACCTAGGCATACCGCTCATGGCTTTGTTCCCGGTCGTGGACCCCTCTCGCAAAACGCCCAACGGGGATGAGGCGTTCAATCCCGATGGCCTGATTCCTCATGTGCTGCGCACTCTCAAAGCCACGTTCCCTCAACTCGGCCTTATGACCGATGTGGCCTTGGACCCCTACACCAGCCACGGCCAAGACGGGTTGCTGGACGAGCACAACTACATCATCAACGATGCCACCGTTGAGATATTGGTCCAGCAAGCTTTAGCCCAAGCTGATGCGGGCGTCGATATCGTCGCCCCCAGCGACATGATGGACGGGCGCATTGCGGCCATACGCGCAGCCTTCGAAGACAAGGGCCACATTCACACCCGCATCATGGCTTACAGCGCCAAATACGCATCAGCGTTTTACGGCCCATTTAGAGATGCTGTTGGCTCGGCTGCCAACCTAGGGAAGGCTGACAAAAAATCCTACCAAATGGACCCCGGCAACACCGACGAAGCGCTCAGGGAAGTGGCCTTGGACATCAATGAGGGTGCCGATATGGTGATGGTCAAACCCGGCATGCCATACCTTGATGTGGTGCGCCGCGTCAAAGATGAGTTTGCAGTGCCCACCTTTGCCTATCAGGTGAGTGGTGAATACGCCATGATCAAGGCTGCCGCATCAAACGGATGGCTTGAGCATGACGCCGTCATGATGGAGGCGCTGCTGGCTTTTAAACGCGCTGGCGCCGACGGCATACTGACCTATTTCGCACGCGATGCCGCGCGCTTGCTGCGCGATTCACGCGCTTAACATGGGCCTTCACATGCACACCAACCCCACAACCACTTCAACAGCCTCCCCCAAAGTGATGCTCATAACAGGCGGCGGGCGGGGCATTGGCGCCGCCACGGCCAAACTTGCAGCGGTTCACGGCTACGCAGTTGTCATCAACTACCACAGCCAACACGCGCCTGCCCAACAGGTTGTCCAAGGCATCAAACAAGCAGGCGGACAAGCCTTGTGCGTCCAGGCGGATGTGAGCACCGACGTTGGCGTTTTGGCTTTGTTTGCCGCTGTTGACCAGCATTTTGGCCGCCTTGATGTGTTGGTCAATAACGCCGGCGTGGTGGACAAGACAGCGCGCGTGCAAGACATGAGCGAGGCGCGCTTGTTGCGCATGTTTGCCACCAACACCATCAGCGCGTTTTTATGCTGCCGCGAGGCTGTTAAACGCATGAGCACCGGCTTGGGGAAAGAAGGCGGCGCGATTGTGAACGTTTCAAGCGCAGCCTCCAGACTGGGCAGCGCCAACCAATATGTCGACTATGCCGCCAGCAAAGGCGCCATGGATGTGCTGACCCATGGGTTGGCGCAAGAGGTTGCACCGTTTGGTATACGCGTTAATGCCGTCCGTCCCGGCTTGATAGACACAGACATTCACGCTTCGGGCGGCGTGCCCAACCGGGTCAACGACCTGGCTGCTGGCGTGCCTATGGGGCGGGGCGGCAGCGCAGAAGAAGTGGCCCAAGCGATCGTATGGCTGGCTTCTGACCAGGCCAGCTACACGACCATGTCACTGGTTGATGTGTCAGGCGGGCGGTAGGCCCTTACAAGACGCATGCGTGGCCGCTGGCTGGCGAGTAGCGCCATTTGTCGTTGACAATGAGCGCATGGACTTCAAGCCGCTCATCACCCTCATCGCCATCGTTAACCCCTTGGCCATCGTGCCATTTTTCATGCATTACACGCAGGGGTTTAACCGCACGCAAATTAGGCGAACCATACAAGTTGCCGCGCTCAGCTCGTTTGCTGTCATAGCCATTTGCGCTTTGTTCGGCTTGGCCATACTGGCATTTTTTGGCATCTCGCTGGCCAGCTTTCAGGTTGGCGGTGGTTTGCTCATGCTGACGTCTGCGCTCTCCATGATCAATGCGCGCGCAGCCGAAGCCGCTGCCCACGATGAAGACGTCGACAGCATTGATGGCAGCGCTGTTGCCCCTGTAGACCACAGCCAGCACTCCGTTGCGGTTGTGCCTCTCACCATTCCGCTGCTCACAGGCCCCGCCACGATGTCTACCGTGGTGATTTATGCTGATCAAGCCCAGACCTTTTGGCAGCATGCCGCGCTGTTGGGCTACGGCGTTGTCATTGCTGTTTTAACCTTTGCCTGTTTTTCTACTGCCCCGGCGATTTCGCGTGTGCTTGGCAAGACAGGCATCAACGTCATGACCCGTTTGATGGGTTTGATACTGGCGGCCCTGTCGGTTGAGGTCATTGCCAAAGGTCTACAGCAACTCTTTCCTGTGCTGGCGGGCTGAACGTTTAATTGAACATACGGGGCATTTACACCATGGCTAAAGACAAGAGTGTGTACGTTTGCAACGAGTGCGGCGCCACCAGCAGCAAATGGCTGGGCAAGTGCCCAGATTGCAACGCTTGGAACAGCTTGCAAGAATCCGTTGTAGAGACTGGCAACAGCGCCGGCAACAAGAACCGCTTTCAAGGCCTTGCTGCTCCCCAGCCTGTGGCCAACCTGGCCGACATCAAGGCCAGCGACTTTGCCCGCCTACCCACGCAAGTTGATGAGTTAGACCGCGTATTGGGTGGAGGCTTGGTGGACGGGGGCGTCGTGCTGATTGGCGGCGACCCGGGCATTGGCAAGTCCACATTGCTGTTGCAAGCCCTGCACACACTGAGTTTGCAAGCGCCGACGCTGTATGTCAGTGGCGAAGAGTCAGGTGCGCAAGTTGCCATGCGTGCGCGCCGCCTAGGACTAGACAACACGCAAGTGAGGGTACTGGCTGAAATATCGCTGGAACGCATCATCGCCACCATTGCTGCTGAAAAGCCGCGCGTGTGCGTCATTGACTCCATTCAAACCGTCTACTCAGAAGCGCTTACCTCAGCGCCTGGCTCTGTGGCTCAGGTACGCGAGTGCGCCGCGCACCTCACGCGCTTGGCCAAGGCCACAGGCGTGGCTATTATTTTGGTTGGGCACGTTACCAAGGAAGGCACCTTGGCTGGCCCTCGCGTGCTTGAGCACATGGTGGACACCGTGTTGTACTTTGAAGGTGACACGCACTCTAGCTTTCGCCTGATTCGCGCCATCAAAAATCGCTTTGGCGCAGTCAACGAAATTGGCGTATTTGCCATGACGGAGCGAGGCCTAAAAGGTGTGGCCAACCCCAGTGCCATCTTTTTAAACCAACACCCCCAACCAGTGCCAGGCTCTTGCGTGCTGGTGACCTTAGAAGGCAGCCGTCCCATGCTGGTAGAAATTCAGGCCTTGGTCGACAGCGGCGGGCCAAGCCCCAGGCGCTTGAGCGTGGGCCTTGACCGCGACAGATTGGCCATGTTGCTGGCTGTGTCGCATCGCCACGCAGGCGTGTCCTGCGCTGATCAAGACGTGTTTGTGAATGCCGTAGGCGGTGTCCGCATCAGTGAGCCCGCCGCCGACTTGGCCGTGCTGCTGGCCATTCAGAGCAGCTTGCGAGCCAAGCCCCTGCCCAAGGGGTTCGTAGCTTTTGGCGAAGTGGGTTTAGCAGGTGAAATCCGCCCCGCTCCACGCGGCCAAGAACGCTTGCGCGAGGCTGCTAAACTCGGCTTTGAGCTGGCTATTGTGCCCAAATCAAACGCCCCTAAAAAAGACGACCCAGCTTTTAAAGGCCTCACCATTCATGCCGTGGACCGAGTCGAAGAGGCGCTGAGTTGGGTTCGAGGCTTGTAAAAGCTCCGCCCCATCACAAACGACGCCGCCCTGCACCGTCGGCGCTTGTTGCAACTGCCACTGCAAGACCGCTACACTTGGCTGAATCATGACTACCAAAGATATTGCCCCGCCTCAACACATAGCTTTCATCATGGATGGCAATGGGCGCTGGGCAAAAGACCGCTTGCTGCCACGTGTTGCAGGACACGCCAAAGGTGCCGCGCAGGTGCGCCAGCTCATTAAAAACTGCGCCAGACGCGGGATTGGCTACGTCACCCTGTATGCTTTCAGCACAGAAAACTGGGCCAGGCCCAGCGACGAGGTCAGCGCCTTGATGAGCCTGTTTCTCAAATACTTGAGCAGCGAAGTGGATGAAATGCGTGACAACGGCGTGCGCTTGAGGGTACTTGGCGACACCAGCGGTTTCTCGCAAGCGATTCAAGACGCCATTGCCCGAGCTGAAAGCATTACAGCGCACAACGACCGCTTGCACATAAACGTAGCCGCCAACTACGGTGGGCGCGCAGAATTGGTCCATGCCGTGCGCAAATGGATGGTGGCAAACCCAAACGCAGACCCCGCCCTCTTTGACGAGGCGTCGATTTCAAACCACTTGCAAACTGGCAATATGCCTGCGCCAGACCTGCTGGTGCGCACGGGTGGAGAATGCCGTATAAGCAACTTTTTACTCTGGCAAACCGCCTATACAGAGCTGTACTTTACCGACACGCTGTGGCCGGCATTTGACGCCAGCGCGCTAGACAAAGCCATTCTGTGGTACCACACACGCGAGCGGCGGTTTGGCAAAACCTCAGAACAGGTTCAAGTTTCAACCTAAATGCATGGGCAAACATCCGGGCAAATCCATTTGCGATTTGCCCAGTTAAAATCTGGCATCATTTACCGGTGGTCAAGCTGTCGTCTTGGCCCTTACTTTTTTCCACTTTTGCGCCGTGTGTGCGCCTAGGACTGTCATGACTGCAAT
>Ga0209702_10002765_pt1 | contig 29519 bp, 20 predicted proteins | sample FRY01_FD_187210 | JGI IMG/M metagenome (GOLD analysis project Ga0209702, IMG submission 187210) | Freshwater microbial communities from Lake Fryxell liftoff mats and glacier meltwater in Antarctica - FRY-01 (SPAdes) (version 2) | ecosystem: Environmental > Aquatic > Freshwater > Ice > Glacier... | reverse complement strand
AATTGTTTCCAATATTTCAAAAAAGAATTCTGCAAAGGGGTATGCGGTGTTCGAATGAACTCCGACCAAAATGTTCGAATGTATTCTGCTTCCTCTGCGCCCGGTTCAAATCTTTCATCCAAAGTTCGCAAATCATAAATCTCCTCAAACAATTGATCGGCATTCAAAAGCTGCCTGTCGATTTCACTAAAATCATCAATGATTTGTTGACCGTATGACATGAAAGAACTGAATTCTTCTTCGCCAAAAAATCGAACATGAATTGAATACAGTTTCAAGAGCAGTGTAAGGTCATCTGCGATAAGCGGAGTTTGCAACTTCGACAATAAATCGCGAATAGGCAATACATGAGGAAGCCAGGACACTCCATTTTTTTGTTTTGCAAATTCCTTTTTATATTCCTGACAAGCTCGCTGGGTAGGAAAAATGATTAAGCTCCTTTTGGGAGGTAAATCAAGAGTTGCTTTCGCTATACTTTCTATAAAACTTAACATATAAAAACTTTAATTTTTCTATCCGGCGTTCCATCTTAAAAGAAACGATTTTGTAAAAATAAAAAAGCCCCTCTTACGAAGGGCTTAAAATACGAATTAAATTAAATCAATGTTTAATAATAAATTTACGTACCTGTGTCTCATCATCTTGAGTAAGGCGAAGTAAGTAAATTCCATTTTCGATTTGAGCAGTACTGATTTCAACTTTATTTAAACCATCAAAGGCTTCGAGATTACTTTCCCAAACAATTTTCCCCATTAAATCAATGATACTTGCCTGTACAAAAGCCTCTTCACCATGATAATAATTAAGTTGCAGGAGATCACTGGCAGGATTTGGGAAAATCAGAAACTCAGAATTGCTTAGCAACTTTTCGGCATTCACATTCCCTTCTGTATACTCTGTAAATTCAGAATTACGGAAGGTCGATGATGACGTGTTAATGCGCAAATTATAGCAATTTGTTGCACTATAAGCGCCGCTGTATCCGGTTACTTTTACATAATAAGTAGCAGCTGTAGTAGTATTGCGTGTAATTACTTCAGTAGAAGTTCCACCTAATTGAGAAATTGCTAACTGCGAACCCGAAGAATTATAAAGTGTCAAGTCATAATCCAAAGGAAGTTGATCTAATACAATTTGCAAATTCGTAGCTCCGCTGAGCGTTGTAAATTTAAACCAGTCCTTATCTGTTGAAGTGCCAATTTTGGCGGTGATATTTGTATTAATTGCAATGGTCTTGGACTTTGCTCTCGAATTATTTGCTTCATAAACATCCGAACAAGCAGCAGAAGTAGTAGAAAAGTTTGAAGAAGAAGAAAAAGCACTAGAGCTCGAAGCACAATTTGCTTTTACTTGAAACTCATAGGCTGTTCCTGCACTTAAACCTGGTGCAGAAACTGAAGTGCCACTTGCACTTGCACTTGTCCATGTGCTAGAAGAAGTAGGTTTGAACTGAACATCATAACTTGATGCGCCTGAAACTGCGGTCCAGGATAATGTCGCCGAATTGGTGGTAATCGCACTTGAAGTTAATCCGGATGGAATACCACAAGCACCTGCAGAAGGAGGAGTGCAGCCCAAAGAAGTAAGCAAGGAAACACGGGTACTATTTAAAGAAGCTTGCATTCTGGCTTTTTGTCCGGCAGTGAACATATACATGCATGCATCATCGGTGTAATCCATATAATTCATGTGCATATCGCCATTCGGTCCATTACTACACGATACTTTCGGGAAAGAAGGGCATCCAAAATTTGAAGTTTGCTGAGTTGGTGTGTCGGTCACTTGGTCATTGCCACAGGAAGCATCGCCCCAGATGTGGCGAAGGTTTAACCAATGTCCAACTTCATGTGTAGCGGTACGACCTTTATTAAACGGAGCAGCAGCCGTTCCTGTATTTCCAAAAGCAGTACAAAGCACAACAACTCCATCAGTGCTTGCTGTTCCACCCGGGAATTGAGCGTACCCTAACAAACCGCCACTTAAGTTTCCTACCCAAACGTTTAGGTAGGCCGAAGTGTTCCATGCGTCGGAACCACCGTTTGCATTTCTCTTGATATTATCGTTCGATGAAAAAGAAGTAACGGTAGTGGATTTACGAATAATTCCTGTGGTAGCATTACCACTCGGATCACGTTGAGCGAGACAAAATTGAATTTCACAATCGGCAGTTAGTCCTGCAAAAACGGAAGGAGTTAGACTAATATCGCTATTCAATTTTCGGAAATCAGCATTTAAAATATTCATTTGCGAATTAATTTGCGCGTCAGAAATATTTTGTGAACTCGTATTATAAAGCACGTGAATTACTACAGGAATCGTAACAACAGCTGCCACTTTATTAGCAGAATTATTTTTTATCCAAGTTTCCGTTTCGCGTTCAATTAACTGCATACGCTCTGCAGTTTTCGGATCACGCTGCTCCATCTCATGCAAATGCTGCATGGTACCACAGTTTCTTACATTTTGCGCTTGAACACCTCCTGACAACAGCATAGCAGCAGCCAGAAAAATTTTGTACACTTTTTTCATTTTAGATGATTGGATTTTAGTTTTTTTGTTTTGACTTTCGACTTCCTATATTTGAAAAAACGAGAAGACCTATCAAATGTAGGCCTTTTTTTTATTTCGTAGTAGAAATATTTTGGATATCAAAAGAAATATGCTGCGCTAAAAATCAACTCTTAGATAAACATAGTTTTTCTACTAGCGATTATTCAAAAAGTACAATTAACAGGGTTTGTTAAAAAGAATAATTTATTCCACAAACTTATAACCAACACCTCTTACTGATTGAAAGTGGATTGGATTAGAGGCATCCTTTTCAAAGTACTTTCTAAATGTTACTATAAAATTATCAATGGTTCGGGTAGATGGGTAGATATCATATCCCCAAACGGTTTCCAAAATATGTTCGCGCGAGACCACTTCATTTTTTCGATCGATGAGTAATTTCAGCAGTGTACTTTCTTTTTTAGTGAGATTGATTTTTTCGCCGTCCGGTTTTCCTACCGACATTTCAGAAAAGTTGATTAAAAAGTCATCTAAAGAATAAGTACTTAGACTTGGGGCAGTGGTATCGGAATTTCTGGAAGCCCTTTTTAAAAGTATTTGAACTCTTAATAACAATTCTTCAAGATTAAATGGTTTGGTGAGGTAATCATCAGCACCCATTTTGAGTCCGGTAACACGATCTGCACTGCTATGCTTCGCCGTTAGAAATAAAACCGGGATATGCTCATTTTCTAAACGAATCGCTTCACATACGGTAAAGCCATCCATTTCAGGCAACATCACATCCAAAATAATCAAATCAAAACGCTCCTGCTTAAAAGTCTTTAATGCCTTTTTACCATCTCCGGCAAGTTGGACTTTATAGCCTTCCATTTCCAAATTCAACTTGATGGTTTCCGCTAAACTTTGCTCGTCTTCAACTAAAAGGATTCGGGTAGTGCTCATATTAAAATATCTTTATTCAACAAATTTAGTATTCTTGCAAATAAATCCTCATTTTATCAAAGATAAATTATGGACTTACTTCTAATTATGACAATTAACTGATAGTGCCACCATGAAAAACCGGGATCGCTTCCTGTTATCTATCGTATTTGCGGCTTTGTTCATTCTTGTTCACGGCTATCAATTTAATAACGGCGATCAGGAAGAGCATTTACCCTATGTCTATAAATTATTGGACCCTTCCTTGTATACCAATGATTATATCGTCCCGATTCAAAGCACACAATTTACCATTCGTTATTATTTTGCTCATTTGATACGACTCGGTTCTTTTTTGATGCCGGTTTCTGCTTTTGTGTTTTTTATATACTTTTTATGCCTGAGTACTTTTGGTTTTGTGATTGCTTCGGTCACGGAAAAAATGTCTAAAAGTAAACTTGCTGCCTCTATAGCTTTACTTCTTATTATCATCTTAAATAATTTTTCGGTAGGAGGTAATTCCTTTTTCGACATACAATTAACTAGCTCTTGTGTTGCATTGGCTTTAGGAATGCTAGGATATTCTTACTTTGAAAAGGAAAAATATATTTCCGCCGCAGCACTTTGTGGACTAGCTTCACTTTTTCAGGTGTTGATTGGTATGCAGTTATTCCTGCTTTTTATGCTGGGATCCATCTTCACAAATACAAATGACAAGTTGAAAACACTCCTTCTTCAAATCCTCTTCTATTTGCTTTTTGCAGGTGCTATGTTATTTCCTTTGCTCCAATTACAATTTGGAAAATTAAGCAGCCTCGAAAGTCCCATCTATTTTGACATTTTATTTAATTTTAGAAACGCACATCATTATAATCCTGCCTGTTTTCCTTTGACTGATTATTTGAAGACTACTTGTTGGTGGTTGCTTATTCTATTCAGTATTTATTCAATTCGTAAAGAGAATCAATATCGAAATCAAGTTTTGTTTATGCTTATTTCCTTAGCCGGATGCATTGTATATTACATTGGATTTACTCATTTCCATCTTCCAAGCATCGGTAAAACACAATGGTTCAAATCAACGGTATGGCCCGGAATTATAGGCGTAATTCCCGTAGCAATTTATATTAATAATAAAATCGATAATAAAATTCCAAATTTAAAAAGTTGGAGAACCATACAATATTTTGTCTTAATTGTTTCTATGTTATTTATCTTCAATTCAGCACTCATCCCCATCGATAAATTCAAAAGCCGTTATAAAGTTGGAAATTATCCTCAATCCCATCTTGAAAAAATGCATGAATGGATTTCAAAAAACACAGATAACAAGGCAGTTTTCTTAACGATGCCCAACGATGATTCTTTCCTATGTGAAGCAAAACGAAGTATGCCGGTAGGGTATAAGGCCATCATTCATCAACCTGATTTTTTATTGAAATGGCATGATAATATGAATGCCATTTACGGAGTGAAACTATCCCATAAAACTTGCAGAAACATTTCTAAAGAAGCTGCAGGAATCTATCATTTGCGAACAGATACTAGTTTAAGTTATACCGGAAGAATTGACTATCGGCTTTGGAACATGGAACTGATGGATTCATCTTTAATAGATTGGAAAGCATTGATACATAGAGAAAGCAACATTCTTTTACTGCCTTTTGTTAAAAACGTTAAACAATAATCCATTTATTTTCATATTAATTAGATATTAATCTTTTAAATTTACAAACCAAAACAAATACATCTAATACTAATAAATTAAAACGATTCATGAAAAAAATTCTATTTTCTGTACTGTGCATTTTAATGTCGACCACATTAGTCAATGCTCAACAGAGACAAATCAAATCAACGAAAAATTCATTAGCACCACAAACTCATCGTACGTGTGGCAGTGGAGTGATGAATGCTGATTACGAAAATTGGTTACAACCTCTCATTCAACAGCAAGAACAAAATGCAAACAAAGGAGCAGCAATCGTTTACAATATTCCTGTTGTTTTCCATGTGATTCACAATGGAAGTGGTGTTGGTAGTTCTTACAATATTTCGGACCTTCAAATTCAATCGCAATTAGCCGTTTTGAATGAAGATTACAGAAAATTAAATGCAGATACTTTTTCTATTCCTTCTGTTTTCAAACCATTGGCTGCAGATATTGAAATCAATTTCTGTTTGGCTCAGACAGCTCCTAATGGAAGTGCAACCACTGGGATTGAGCGTATAAATCGCAATACAATGGGATGGACGGCACCTCCTTACCAAATGACTTACATTGATGGTACGATGAAGCCGGCGACCATTTGGAATCCGAGCAACTACTTAAACATTTGGGTGGTTCCTGATTATAACTCAGGAGCTTTGCAAATTCTAGGACATGCTACTTTCCCTGCCAGTGCAGGTGTAAGTGGGTTAAATGCTCCTTTTGGATCAGCGACTACAGATGGTGTAGTAATCTGGTACCGGTCATGCGGACGTGTTGGTAATCTTGATCCTACTTACGACGAAGGAAGAACCGCTACTCATGAAATTGGACATTGGTTAGGATTGCGTCATATATGGGGTGATGGTACTTGTGCCACAGATTACTGCAATGATACACCCACCCAATCAACGGCAAATTATGGTTGCACCGCATTTCCGCATGTTACATGTACCAATGGACCAAACGGTGATATGTTCATGAACTATATGGATTATAGTGATGACCCATGCCTCTACATGTTCACTGCTAACCAAAAAACACGAATACAAACCGTGATGGCCAATTCGCCATTTCGAGTTGCATTAGCACAATCTACTACTTGTAATGCTCCGGTTGTAGCTGCTCCGGTTGCTAATTTTTCTGCAAGTGCAACAAATATTAATGCTGGTGGTTCTGTGAACTTTAATGATTTAAGTACGAACATTCCAACAGGATGGGCTTGGACTTTTGCAGGCGGAACGCCCTCTTCAGCAACAGTTCAAAATCCAAGTAATATAGTTTATAGTACAGCAGGAACCTACACAGTGACAATGGTTGCTTCAAATGGCATTGGATCCGATACAGAAACAAAAGTTGGATACATTACAGTCAATCCTTCAGGAACGATCTCTTGTGATTCTATCACCAATTTTGATTTAGTAAACCATTCGCAATTGGTGGTTGGCTCCGGTGGTTGGGGTTACATAAGTGGTCAAAACGATTATGGCGATATCGCAAAAGCAGATAAATACACCATCGTTGGTGCGAGCAAAGCAATTGATGGAGCTTATTTCGCTTTTGGAGTTGGTACTAGTTCCGCAACAGGTCAAAACACTACGGTTACCGTTTGGGATGACAATGGAACAGGTGGAAAACCAAATACAGTTTTAGGAACTGCTACTTTAAGCTATGATACCATTGCCACACATGTGGCTAATAATTCGCTAACATGGGTTGATTTTGTACCAAACATCCCTGTAAGTGGTAATGTTTATGTTGGAATTCAATTTGGATATACACCCAATGATACTTTAGCCATTGTTCATTGTGACAATAATGAAATAACTCTAGGTACAGCTTGGGAAAAATGGAGTGATAACACCTGGCATCCATACAGTGAGATAAACACGGGTTGGGGAATTAATGTTGCTCATATGATGTTTCCTGTTGTTTGTCCATTGGTTGGAATTTCAGAAAACCTGCCAAGCTTCAATATGCAAATGTTCCCAAACCCAGCCAACACGTCATTGAATATTGTGATTCCACAACAACAAAGCAGAAGCGCTGTTAATATAAGAATCTTAAATACGATTGGTGCTGAGGTTTCATCTTCTAAGCTATCTTACAACCTAAATGGAATGTATAGGGTAGATGTGAGTTACTTAAGTCAGGGCTTCTATTTCCTTGAAGTGATTACTGATTATGGTCGCAGAGTGGAGAAATTCCAAAAAGCAGACTAATTCATTTATTTACCATAAAAAGGGCTGTGCAAATTGTACAGCCCTTTTTCTTTTTTATTCATTGCCCATCCATTTGACTCGAGCGGCATTTCTTCGTATTTTTGCAATCAATTATGGCGAATCGTATCCGGTATTCATTCAGTCTTCTTTTTATCATTGCCATGTGCTTTCAACCGGTATTTTTAAAAGCTCAAACACGTTGTTTTACCAATGAAGTACATCAGAAAAAAATGCTGGAAGATGCTTCTTACAAAAAACGTTTTTTAGAGATTGAAAAATTCGACGTCTTGTCAGTACAGCGATTGAGTTCTTCTGCCGATACTTCTATTATTATTCCCGTTATTATTCATGTACTGTATAACAATGATGAAGAAAACATCAGCGACGAACAAATTCAATCGCAAATTGATGTTTTGAATGAGGACTTTGCGGCTAACAATGCTACTTCTTTAGATGTGCCTGCAGTTTGGTCGGGATTGGTGAAAGATAGTAAAATCAGATTTCAGTTAGCTCAACGTGATCCTGCAGGGAATAATACTTCAGGAGTTCAACGCGTTCAAAGTACAAAAATTGAGTATGCTATTTTTGATCCTGCCATCTACAGTTCTTCTTTGGGTGGTGCAGATGCGTGGCCGAGAAATCAATATTTAAATATTTGGGTTTGTAATTTAGAAGGGAATGCTTTGGGCTTCGCTAATTTTCCGGGCTCCAATGCCAACCAAGATGGAGTAGTAATTAATTATTCAGCTTTTGGAAGAAATGGTATAGCAAAAGCACCTTATAATTTTGGAAGAACGAGTACACATGAAATAGGACATTGGCTCATCTTAAGTCATATTTGGGGAGATGATAATAGCGATTGTTCCGCCCGCGATTTCCCAATTACCATGCAAGCTATAGACGATACACCGAATCAGGCCGGTCCAAATTTCAGATGTCCGAAATTTCCGAAACTCGATGATTGCTCCATGTCTTCACCTGGCATCATGTATATGAACTACATGGATTATACCGACGATAAATGCATGATGTTTTATACACCTGGACAAGTTTTTAGAATGCGGGCTACCTTAAATGGAATTCGTGATTCGATCCGTCAAACGAACGGGCATGTATTAGCCAATTTATATGTGCACGATCTTGCCATTGATTCCATCATGAATCCGATTCGAATTGCAGGAGAAAAATGTTTAGAACCTGAAGTAAGGATTCGAAATAACGGAGCTGATACTGTTCATGCTTTTAGATTGAATTATGGTTTGGTTCAAGGCTTGAATAAATTTTATGACTGGAGTGGCACTTTACTACCCGGTGTAAGCATCTCTTTAACACTTCCAAAAATTGGTGTGAATGCAGGAAATGTAGTGATGGAATTCAGATTGGAGGGAGAAGATGATGTGCATATAAATAATTATCGAAGCAGCGGATTTAAAGTGAACAATGCCAGTGATGCGAATTGTGTGGCTACTAACATGGTCGCCTATCCAAATCCGGTGACTTCACAAAATGGAATCTGCATTCGATCAGGAAATGCACAAAGTCAATTGAGTCAGGTAAGAATTTTTAATGCTATGGGGCAGATGTTATCTGAGAAGAAAATGATGGTCAACCCGGGAGATGCAATTCCTCTTGATTTACATGGCTTTTATGCCGGAGTATATTTTTTAAGTATTGAAGGAGATTTATTTTCTGAGAATGTGAGATTTATTTATTTACCGGGAGCAGAGGCGGCCAATGCACCTATCAATTGTAATTAAAATGAGCAAGCAAACTATTCATCATATCATCCAGAGGGGAATTCAACCATTAAGTGCGATTGCCAAAAAAGTTTTGGCAAATGAACGCATCAGCGATGAAGATGCTCTTTATCTTTTTGAAAAAGCAGAATTGGCTGATTGCGGAACACTTTCCAATTACAGACGAGAACAAAAAAGCGGAAATCATACTTATTTCAATCGCAATTTTCATATTGAACCCACCAATGTTTGTGTTTTCTCTTGTAAGTTTTGCTCTTATTCTCGTGAATACAAACACAAGGAAGAAGGATGGGAATTGAGCAAGGAAGAAATGTTGAATAAAGTCAAAGCTTATGATGGAATTCCAATTACCGAAGTACATGTGGTAGGAGGAGTGCATCCCAAACTCGATTTAAACTTCTTTGCTGAGCTTTTGTCCGACATCAGAGCACATCGCCCCGATATTCATATCAAAGCATTTACAGCCGTTGAATTAGATTATATGTTTCGTAAAGCAAAGATGACTGCTTTAGAAGGAATGACATTTTTGAAAGAAAACGGTTTGGGTTCCATTCCCGGTGGTGGTGCAGAAATTTTTGCAGCAGAAATTCGCGAACAAATTTGTGATGATAAATGCGATGCCGATCGCTGGCTAGAAATTCACGAAGCCACACATTTGGTCGGATTGAAAAGCAACGCCACTATGTTGTACGGACATATTGAAAGCTTTGCTCATCGCGTGGATCATATGCGTCGATTGAGAGAGTTGCAAGATAAGACTGGCGGATTCCAAACTTTTATTCCCCTCAAGTTTCGCAACATGGACAATGACATGGACGATGTGATTGAAAGTACTTTGATGTCGGATTTAAAAGTATTTTCTATTGCCCGCATCTACCTCGATAATTTTGATCACATCAAAGCTTATTGGCCGATGATTGGTCGCAGCACCGCACAATTAACGCAAGCTTTTGGTGTAGATGATTTGGACGGCACCATCGACGACAGCACAAAAATTTATTCGATGGCCGGAGCCGAGGAGCAAGTCCCGGTACTATCTACTGAGCAATTGGTGGAATTAATCACACAATCGGGGAGAATTCCGGTAGAGCGTGATACGCTTTACAATGTGGTGAAACGCTACGATACAGCGGAAAGCAACTTGTGTAAGTAATACAATTAAAAAAATAGCTCTCAGACAGTTTCGAAGAAAAAAATGAAATTTGAATTTTGCGAATTGTGTTTACAGGCTTTTGAAAAAATAATTTTCGTTCCCTAGAACATTACGCAGAAAACGAAAACGAAATTTTACGAATTATGCATGACGACAACGAATGAATTTTAAAACCATGTCCGATAAATTTCAAAACAAATATCGTATTCCTTCTGCCCGGTTAAAGAATTGGGATTATAGAACCAACGCTATGTATTTTGTAACCATCTGCACCAAAAATAGGGAACATTATTTTGGCGAAATTGAACAGGGCGAAATGATATTGTCGGATATAGGAAAATTGTGCGAGGAATTTTTAAATAAAATACCAGAACATTTTCCATTCGTATTAATTGATGAATCGGTGGTAATGCCAAATCATGTGCACGCAATTGTTGTAATTGATAATCCGGTATCCGTTGCAACCGTAGAGACGTTGCATGCAACGTCTCTACAATCCAACGCCCAACAATCCAACGCCCAACAATCCAACGCCCAACAATCCAACACCCAACAATCCAACGCCCCAACGGATATAACAAAAAATACAGCAATGGCATCTATATCACCAAAATCGGGATCTTTGTCCACCATATTGCGTTCATTCAAATCTGCCGTTACAAAAGATGCACATTTTATTCATGCAGATTTTGAATGGCAGACCCGTTTTCACGACCACATTATTCGTAATGATGAATCATATCATACCATCAAAAATTATATAAAGGTCAATCCGCAGAATTGGAAAAAGGATAAATTTTATAATTTGCAAAAATAAATTGCAATCACCTTCGTAGAGACGTTGCATGCAACGTCTCTACGAAGGTGATTGGGATTATAAAACCAACGCCATGTATTTTGTAACCATCTGCACCAAAAATAGGGATCACTATTTTGGCGAAATTGAATAGGGTGAAATGATATTGTCGGATAAAGGAAAATTGTGCGAGGAACTTTATTGTTTAACAAATTTCAAATTCGACTTTCAAATTCGACTTTTATTCCTATTTAATCCGCTGCTTTTCTCAGCAAATAAATAGCAATGAAAGTGAAAAAGATATTGGGAATCCACACTGCTAACCACGCCGGTAAATTTCCGTTGGTGGCAAAGGTTTGAGAAATTTGCATGAACATGATGTAGGTAAAACTCAATAAAATTCCGACCCCAATTTGCACTCCAATTCCTCCTCTTACTTTTCTGCTTGAAAGGGAAACGCCCATGATAGTTAAAATAAAAGTCGCGAAAGGATAGGAGAAACGTTTGTGTTTTTCGACGAGGAAGAATGGAACTTCTTCGGAGCCGCGTAATATTTCCTGATCGATGTATTTGTTTAACTCCGGAGTGTCCATAGTTTCAACAAAATTATCTCGGCGATTGAATTCGGCGGGATAAAATGCGAAAGAGGTATCTTTGCGAAAACCGGTTTCGATTTTCTCATTCATCCCATCTATCGTCCTTGTAAAATAATTTTCTATGGTCCATTTTGTTTTCACACTGTCCCAAAAAATTCGCTCTGATAATAACTTATAACTTAGTTTTCCATTCTCGATGCGTTCGTAGGAGAATTGATATCCGATTTTATCGAAATTATTGAAGCTTTCGAAATAGATAAATTGTCCGGGTGCAATTTGACGATGTACATGACGATTTTTATAAACGAAGGGATTCTTGATGTACTTCGCTTCAAAAGCAATACGCGCAGTATTCGAATGGGGTAAAACATAATTATTCAGATAAAAAGATATTCCCGAAAGAAACATCGCGGCCACCATATAGGGAACCAACAAACGTTTAAAACTAATTCCACTAGCAAGAATGGCAATTATTTCTGTTTGGCCGGCCATTTTTGAGGTAAAGAAAATCACTGAAATAAAAATGAAGAGCGGACTAAAGAGATTCGCAAAGAATGGAATGAAGTTTAAATAATAATCAAACACAATCGCATGCATCGGTGCATCCTTCTCGAGGAAATCATCGATCTTTTCAGATATATCAAATACTATCGCGATAGAAATGATTAAAGCCATGGCAAAGAAAAAAGTGCCAAGGAATTTAATAACAATATAACGATCGATGATTTTTATTTTCACTTTACAAAGATAGAATTAAAGATTAGAGTCGGCGACTCACTTTTTTTACCATTTCATCTTTCCAGGATATGAAATCTCCTTCCAGAATATGCTTCCGCGCTTCGCCTACTAACCAGAGGTAAAAACCTAAGTTATGGAGCGTAGCAATTTGTGCAGAAAGCATTTCACGGGAAATGTGTAAGTGACGTAAATACGCTTTCGAGTAGGTTCTATCTACATAGCCGGTACCCTCATCCTCCAGCGGACTCAAATCATTCTTCCACTTTTCATTTTTTATATTGATGATTCCGTTTTTGGTAAACAGCATTCCGTTTCGCGCATTACGGGTAGGCATCACGCAATCGAACATATCCACACCGCGAGCAATTCCTTCGAGGATGTTTGCAGGAGTACCTACGCCCATGAGATAACGAGGTTTTTCTTTAGGAAGTATATCCGTTACCAAATCAGTGAGGGCATACATATCTTCGATGGGTTCACCTACAGACAATCCGCCGATGGCATTTCCGATGCGATCCATTGAGCTAATAAACTCTGCACTTTGTTTTCGAAGCGTAGGATAAGTACTGCCTTGCACAATGGGAAATAAAGATTGTTTGTAACCATACAAAGGCGGATTCGCATCCATATGTTTGCAACAACGCTCGAGCCAGCGATGTGTTAATTCCATCGAACGTTTAGCAGCTTTTTCTTCACAAGGGTAGGGGGTACATTCATCAAAAGCCATGATGATATCACCGCCGATACTACGTTGAATATCGATGGCACGTTCGGGAGTAAATAAATGTTTGGAGCCGTCGATATGCGAAGTAAATTGTACGCCTTCTTCTTTGATTTTACGAATCTCACTTAAAGAAAAAACTTGGTAGCCGCCACTGTCGGTGAGGATGGGCCCGTCCCAATTCATGAATCCGTGCAAACCACCTGCTTGCTCGAGTAACTCAGTGCCCGGACGTAAATAAAGATGATAGGTATTTCCCAAAATTATTTGTGCTTTAACATCCTCTTTCAATTCCCGTTGATGCACACCTTTCACTGTACCTGCAGTACCTACCGGCATAAAAATAGGTGTGAGAATTTTACCATGTGCTGTTTCAATTTCGCCGGCACGAGCTTTCGATTTTGAGTCGGTATGTAACAGAGTAAACTTTTCCATTTCTTATAATTCAACAATTATTTTACATCGTGCATCAAATCACGAATGGCCACGGATGCACAGGTGGCGCCAAAGGTTGCTGGTAGATAAGACATCGTTCCGTAGGCCGATTTTTTGAAACGTGATCCATCAGTCATCATCAAAGATTCTTTAATCACTGCCTCTGTCGAGAACACTGCTTTTACGCCACTACGAATTCCGAGTTGAGCTAATCTTTTTCTAACGTACTGCGCAAAGGGACAAATGCGCGTATTGCCAATATCATCTACTAATAGTTTTGTTGGATCTACTTTTCCGCCGGCGCCCATGCTACTCACAATTCTTTTCTTGTGCTTTAATGCAGATGCGATCACGATCGTTTTAGGAGTGATGGAATCAATGGCTTCTACCACATAATCGAATGGTTGGGACATCAATTCATCGATTACTTCCGGCATCAAAAAAGAACGAATCACATTTATTTTCAATTCCGGATTAATCGCTTTCAATCGCTCTTCCATGATCAAAGCTTTAGATTGTCCGATCGTAGTTGCTAATGCCGGTAATTGCCGATTAATATTACTCGCATCCACATCATCACCATCTACAATTGTCATGGTTCCTACGCCGGAGCGTGCTATGAATTCGGCAGCGAAAGATCCTACGCCTCCCAAGCCAATCACGAGTACATGGGCTTCCTCTAAACGATCCAATGCATTCTTTCCTGTTATCAATTGGGTTCTTGAGAGCCACTTACGTTCCTGCATATCCGAATACTTTTTTAAATAGATTAAATAATTGCAATTTCAATTCTTCAACATTCACCTTCCTGATTTTAGCAGCAGCTTCATAGAGTAATTTCATGTCTTTGACTTTATCATCATTTTCCAGAAAAAATTTGTAGTTAGGAATTTCTTGTAATACTTGAGCCGATTGCCAATCTTCCTTCATCACATCAACACCAAAAGATAAAAGCATATTTTGCTCGAGAAAAGATTGAGCAACGTTAAAATTTTTATTAAAACCATGCAAAATCCAATATTGTTTCGGTCGAAATTTCTTCTTCCAGTCGATGATTTCAGCATGTGTACGAACGGCGTGAATGATCAATGGTTTTTGCAAAATTTCAGAGAGTGAAATCATCATTTCAAAAGCTTGTTCCTGCAGCGGCATTGGCGTATCACAAACGCGATCCAAGCCCGACTCACCAATGGCTACAATATTTTTATTTGCTGCCATTTTCTTCACCACATCAATATCATCTTCCAAAGTATCGGCTTTAATAAACCAAGGATGTAATCCAACGGAATACATTCCGGAATCATAGAGCGCATTGGCTTGAATCTTCAACAAATCAATTTGACGAATACTTAAAACTCCCTCTTGATTTTCGCCATGAGTATGTAAATTGATCCAGCTAGACATTCTTTTGATCCTGATAAAAACGTTCAATCAATAATTCATTACGATAAATATTTTTCAAAGTCCATTCCTTGCGGATCAAATCTTTTTCAGATGCGTTCAATCGCCAGGAACGCGAATCGTCTTTACGAATACGATGCGACAATTCCTGAAGAACAATAGCAGCTGCAACGGAAATATTTAAACTCTCGGTAAATCCACTCATCGGAATTTTTACAAAAACATCTGCTTCCGATTTTACTACTTCAGAAATTCCAATGTTTTCCTGTCCCATCACAATCGCAATGGGAGTACTGAGGTCTAAATCGTGAATGGAGATGTTTTCCTCGTGCAGTGAAGTGGCTACGATGCGATAGCCTTTTTCTTTTAGCGAACGCATGCAGTCTAAAGATTTTGATTCTTGCTCTTTATAGCGAAAAACACTCAACCATTTATGTGAGCCTTGCAAAACCTTTTTAGCAGCTTTGAAGCGCGATTCATTTTCAATCACATGAACATCTTGAATTCCGAAACATTCACAGGTACGAATTACCGCATTGGCATTGTGTGCATCCACAATATTTTCTAAAACACAAGTCAGGTAACGGGTACGATCATTCAAAACCTGTTCAAAACGATCTTTCCGACCATCTGAAATAAAACCTTGAAGATAAGCGAGAAGGGCAGGGCTAAGCTCTTGCGGATCCGTTTTTTTCACCCGGCAAAGATCAAAAAAAAACGCGTGCACAGAGTATAAATCTTTGGGGAATTCCAATCACAAGAAGCCTAAAAGCTGAATCAATGACAAAGTTTGACTGAACATCTTCCGAAAAACAGTGCTTTTTCCTATTACCTAATTAACATTACGTAAATTAGGTAATACTATACTGTGATTTACACATCGGAAAAACTATGACAAAATTTGAAAAAAGCCCTTCAATAAAATGAACTTCGATATTACCTCAAATACATTACGGAAATTACGTAATATTGTAACATGGAACAAAACCTCAATCCCTTTCCGGTCATCAGTTATCAGGGTCCGGAAAATTTTTGCGATCGCGAAGCAGAATGTGATCGTTTAATTGAAGCCATTCGTAACGGACGCAATACAACGTTGACGGCACTACGAAGAATGGGAAAAACGGGATTGATACAACATGTGTTTCATCAAATCGGCAATAAGAAAGGATTAAAAACATTTTATATTGATATTTATCCTACCCAATCGCAAGCTGATCTCATAAAATATTTAGCCAAATACACACTCGGAAAACTCGACAGCAACCACATCAAACTCATGCGTGAGTTAAGCAATTTCTTCACTCATTTGCGTCCTGTAATTCAATACGATGCTGTTACCGGAGCACCCGCCATTGAATTCACTTTGGACGCCAACTTCCAAGCAGAACATAGCCTCGATCAGATCTTTTCCTACCTCGAACGCAGCGGACAAAACATCGTCATCGCGCTCGATGAATTTCAGCAAATCACCGAGTACAAAGAAAAAAATACAGAAGCCTTATTACGCACCTTTGTACAACGCGCAAAGAACATTCGCTTCATCTTTTCGGGTTCTCATAGCAGCATTTTGCAAGCTATGTTTCGCGATCATGGCCGGCCCTTTTATCAGAGTACCGACATCATGCAACTAGGACCCATCGAACATGAAAAATACGCCGAATTTATTCTCGAAAAATTCACACTAGCAAAACGAAAAATTTCACAAGAAAGCATCGATCGCATCCTTGATTTTTGCCGACATCATACTTATTATGTACAATTAATTTGCAACCGACTCTACGCACGCAACATCAAACAACCCGATGAGTTTTACATTGAAAGATTGTTTCAAGAAATATTACAAGAGAATAAATCCGTTTATTTCAACTACCGAAAACTACTCACCACTAACCAATGGAATTTACTGCAAGGCATCGCCAAAGAAAAAGGCGCCAAGCAAGTCATGAGTGGCGAGTTCACCAAGAAATACGACCTCGGCACTCCTAGCTCTGTACAAACTGCATTAGCGGCATTGCAGGAAAAAGAAATGATTTTTGAAGAAGAAGGATTGTGGTATGTTTACGATGTGTTTTTGAGCCGGTGGATGGAGGAGTGATTTTTTTAATTCAGAATTCAGAATTAAGAATTCAGAATTAAATGAACCGCGCTAATCAACCTATTTCAGTCTAAGTTACTGCAAGCCCCAAGCTGCAACCAGTGTTTGGTTAGGCACTTCTATAAATACGCGGGCTGAAATATTTTATAGGAAATCAGGTTGGACAGAAATGGGAACTCACGGAAAAGGAGAAATAAAATTTGAAATGACTTACGAGAACTGGACTAAAATTATAGTTGAACAAAACAAATAAAATCAGACCACTAAATGAAATTAAAAGCGGTCTTGAAACTGCACGGAATCGGACAAATTGCTTGTTTACAGTTAAGGTTTGCAGCTACCAGAAGGGAGTGCCTATTATCACAATTCGATAAAATACGGATGAAAAACTAAACATTTATTTTCCATTAAACTATCTTTGAAACAGAAAACTTCGCCTTTGGATTAGCTGCTGTTGTGCGTTCGTCCTTATCCTCCCACATAGCTATTTTTGCTGATTTGTTGCGCGAAATTATCCTAGAATTGAAATACATGGAGTATTGTGAATGTCAGTGCTATTTTTTTGCTTTGCTTTCAAAGAGATGTTATGTTTTTGTTTTTGTCTGTTGTTTCAAAGTTACAAAGTTTAATGTTGGCGGGGTCCTTATAGATTGACTTACAATATACGCTTACCAAAACACCCGCCGTTGATTTTAGTTAAGTATAATTCAAATTCATTAGATTTAATGCGATCAACTGATCTTTTAATGAAATTAATTTGTTTAGTTACACGCTATATGGTAAGTTTATACTCGCGTTAGTGGCGGGCTTATTTGACAAGACGAGAAACAAGATGGGCCAAGCTTGAACGACAGTGTAAATTTTATATAGACAAACATAAATTATAAATTTTAACTTTAATTTTATATCCCATGCAATTATCAGAACAGGTTGCTTATCTTTTTTTACTCGCACTGCCCGTAGCCTGCATTGCTTGGACGGTAACACATGAAGAATTATTTAAGGAGCCAAGAGATTTCTGTGTGCAAAAATCTAAATCAAGCAAAACAATATTAAAACGCAAATTCTATTATGTATTTACCTGCGAATATTGTTTCAGCCATTATGTTGTCATTGCCTTTTTAATTCTTACTCGGTACCATTTGTTGTTTGCTGATTGGAGGGGGTACCTCATTGGAGGGTTTGCACTTGTATGGATTGCCAATGTTTACATGAGTATATTTGGCTTTGTAAGGGTTGGAATGAAGAAAGAAAAGATGGATGCAGATATTGAGGAATTGAAGTTGAAGGAAATAAAGAAAAAAGTTGAATGAAAATTTCAGAAATCATCAACTTTATAGAAAGAATAGAACGAATACCAAACAAATCTTTTGCTTTCTTTTGGGATAATTGTGCTTTGCAACAGAACTGCAATTAACAAATAGTACGTAATCAGGTATGAATAAGCTGCAAGCTGCAAGCCTAAAGCTTCAAGAAAGCTCTAGCTTGCAACTCAAGAATAGCTTTAGGATTGTAGCCAAATGAAAGCTTAGCCCATAAGAATTCAATCAATATGAAAAATTACATTTTTAAAACCTAATATAATCTAATTGATTTTGAATAACATAGAATTTTTGTTGATATTTTTACTATTAAAAATTTCAATTTCACTACTTTCGAGGCTCTGAAAATATTTGATTGATTTTACTGGTAAATGGCAATCGCACACAGTAACCCAATCTTTAAGATATTTCCAATTTATTATTGTCTATTTCATGTTGAATTGATTTGAATTCAAAAATGAAATTTATGTCTGGAGTTCAATTAATTTAAATATATTAAAACCCTTAAACACTAATGAAAAAAATTACTTTATCACTATTCATTACCGCATGTTTATTCGTTCAGGCCAATGGTCAGTCAGGAGTAAACAGCAACCCGTCGAGCCTTAGCCGAAGCGGTAAAGGCGATGCATCGGCATCCACAAACAATTCAAATACTTTTGTTAACAAAGGTAAAACTGCTTCATTTAGCAGCAATCAGGTATTAGAAAAAAGAGGCGGAGTTCCTGCAGTGGCAGTGGCTTACACTGACGATTTCAGTTTGCCAAATGACACAAACGGCTTAAAGGCTCGTGGATATTTACCTTATTTTCGTGGTGCTGGTCCTCAAGGAACAACAGCTTCTTGGTTTCAAGGAAATATAAACAGTTGGGGCGATTACAACACCGGCACCGCTGATTATGTATGCTCAAACTATAACAGCGTAACTGGCACAAATAATATTAGTAACTGGCTTGTTTTACCTGCATTAAACGTTAGCGCTGGTGATTTCATTTCATTTTATTCTCGTTCCCCATTGGGTTCAACTTACCCTGATTCTATTCGTGTGCTGTATTCTGCTGCCGGTGATTCAACGCCTGAAGGCTTAACTTGGGTTGAATTAGGAAGATTTGTAGTAAACACTGCAGGCGCATGGGATCAAGCACTTTATTCTGTATCAACAGGGGGTGCAACTGCACGATTTGCAATTAATTATTCAGTTGTAGATGGTGGACCTCTTGGATTAACAAGTGATTTAATTGGCATTGACCAGTTGGATGTATTTACTCCAATAACTTCAGATATGCAAGCTTTGAGTGTTAGTAGATTGAACAGCACCTATTCAATTATTCCAATCAGTCAAGTGAGTCCAATTTCTTTAAGTGGTGTTGTTAAAAACAATGGTATCAGTGCTGCTACAGGTGGTACTGCTTTATTGGAAATATACGATACACTTTCATTAGCTGTTATTTTTACAGAAACCGTTAATCTTCCTAATTTGGCTCCTGGAGCTTCTGCTACCTTAAATGCAACTAATTCTTATTCTCCAGCTGCCGCTGCAGTATTGAGAGGAAGAATCACTGTTGCTTATCCTGGTGATGGTAATGCAGCGAATGACATCGCAACCAGTGGCAGAACAGAATATTCTGATTCTACATTTGCTCGCGACAATGGAAATTCTACAGGTTCTTTAGGAATTGGTGCAGGTCCTGCTGATGGTATTGTTGGACAGAACTTCGAAATTGCAGCTGCTTCCACATTAAGGTCTGTAACTTTCAAAATTATGGATACATTTAGTCCTAATCCAGCTGGTACTCCTGTTTATGCTACCATCCATGCTCAAACTATCGGTTCAGAGCCTAGCCCAATAATTCTTGCTACTTCTGACAGTGTTATCATTTTGCCGGGTGGAATTGCTGCCGGTGGTGAATGGTTTACTGTCATGCTTGATGCTGGTGCGCTAAACTTAACTTCTGGATTATACTTTGTTGGCGTTCATGAAGTGGATTCCACTTTGGCTTTGGGAACTTCAACTGATTTAGCAACTCCTGGTGCTGTTTGGGTGAGTTGGAATGCAATTCCTACACCTCCTGCAGTTAATGGATGGGCAACTGCTGATGACTTCGGATTTACGATCGCATACAATCTTCGTATTAACTTAGGTACTGCTTCTTCTGTATCTGAAATCGAAGCTAATTCAAATGTGATTTCACTTTATCCTTCTCCAACATCTTCTGAATTAAACATTCAATTGAACAAAGATGTGAAGAATGCAAGAGTTGATATGTACAATTCAATCGGTGCATTGGTTAAAACAATTAACAATGTAACTACTTCTGCTAAGGTAGATGTTTCGAATTTCGCATCAGGAATTTACACATTGATGGTTACTGCAGATGGAAAATCTTACTCAAAGAGATTCTCTGTAGCGTCTAAGTAATATCTTTTGTTTCATCTTCATTGGATGGAATTAAATAATAAAAAAAGCCCCCATTTTTTTGGGGGCTTTTTTTTTGAGCTGTGAATTATGAGCTGTAAGTTATGAGCTGTGAGTTGAACACAGCATATAATAAGCAGCTAATATTTTAGAGTATGAATTATGAAGTTTGGTGTTCAGTGATTGGAGATTTTTTTTATTGGGCACAGCGAAAATCATAATTAATCATAACCAATCAGCGGCTACTAATATCTTGTTTAATGCTGTAGCACTAATGAATTCAAATCTTCTAGAATCGAACATCCTTCAAAATCCAGAATTGGTAAAAAGAACTATTAGCTTGTAGCCAGAGGCTTAAAAAAAGATTCCCGCTCTAAATCACATGTTACGACGATATTGCCCGCCGACTTCAAAGAGCGAAGAAGTGATTTGTCCGAGGGAGCAGTACTTGGCGGCTTCCATCATGGTGTCGAACATGTTTTCATTGCGAATGGCCGAGACTTGCAAGTTGCGTAAGAGTTCCTTGGTCTTGTCTGCATTTTTTTCATGCAAACTTTTTAGCATCGTGATTTGATATTCTTTTTCTTCTTCTGTTGCGCGAATTACTTCCTTGGGCATAACAGTAGGAGAACCTTTGCTACTTAAAAATGTATTGACACCAATGATGGGGAATTCTCCGGTATGTTTTAAGGTTTCGTAATAGAGCGATTCTTCTTGAATTTTTCCGCGTTGGTACATGGTTTCCATGCTTCCCAAAACTCCTCCGCGCTCGGTAATGCGATCGAATTCGGTCAATACTGCTTCTTCAACTAAATCAGTTAACTCTTCAATGATGAAGGAGCCTTGTAATGGATTTTCGTTTTTCGCTAAGCCCAATTCGCGATTGATGATGAGCTGTATGGCCATGGCTCTGCGTACACTTTCTTCCGTAGGAGTAGTGATGGCTTCGTCGTAAGCGTTGGTGTGAAGAGAATTGCAGTTGTCGTAAATCGCATACAATGCTTGCAGTGTAGTGCGAATATCGTTGAAGTCGATTTCTTGTGCATGTAAGGAGCGGCCGGATGTTTGAATATGGTATTTCAACATCTGACTGCGCTCGTTGGCGTTGTACTTTAATTTCATGGCTTTGGCCCAGATGCGTCGTGCCACACGTCCTATCACGGCGTACTCCGGGTCAATGCCATTGCTGAAAAAGAAACTTAAGTTGGGCGCAAATTCGTTGATGTCCATGCCGCGACTCGCGTAATATTCCACATAGGTGAAACCATTAGCAAGCGTAAATGCCAATTGTGTAATCGGATTTGCACCGGCTTCTGCAATATGGTATCCGGAAATAGACACCGAATAGAAATTTCTGATTTTATTGCGGATGAAATAATCTTGCATATCGCCCATCAAACGCAATGCGAATTCAGTACTAAAAATACAGGTGTTCTGCGCCTGATCTTCTTTTAAAATATCGGCTTGTACGGTTCCGCGTACTTGTGCTAAGGTGTCTTGTTTAATTTTTTGGTACACATCTGCAGGCAATATCTGATCGCCTGTAACACCTAACAACATCAAACCTAATCCATCATTTCCTTTTGGTAATTCGCCTTGATAGGAGGGCTGTGTTAAATTTTTTCTTTTGAAGATTTCAAGAATTTTCTCCTTCACCATTTCTTCTTGTCCGTGCTTGCGGATGTACAATTCGCATTGCTGATCGATGGCGGCATTCATAAAAAATCCGGTCAACATAGCAGCAGGACCGTTGATGGTCATACTCACCGAAGTTTTTGGATCGGCGAGATTAAATCCTGAATACAATTTCTTCGCATCGTCCAAACAACAAATACTCACTCCTGAATTACCAATCTTTCCATAAATATCCGGACGATAATCGGGATCGTTGCCGTACAAGGTTACGGAGTCGAAAGCGGTGCTTAAGCGATGCGCCGGCATTCCTAAAGACACATAATGGAAGCGACGATTCGTACGTTCGGGTCCGCCTTCACCTGCAAACATACGTGTAGGATCCTCTCCTTCGCGTTTGAATGGAAATACGCCGGCAGCAAATGGAAATTCACCGGGGAAATTTTCTTTCAACATCCATTTCAATTGATCTCCCCAAGCTTCATAAGTTGGCACAGAAATTTTTGGAATGCGAGAGTGGGAGAGCGATTCGTACCACGTTTGAATTTTGATTTCCTTATCGCGAACTTTAAAAATATAATAATCGTTTTTGTAAGATTGAATTTTAGTAGAAAAAGCTTTCAGCATTTTTTTATTTTGTCCGTCCAAACGCAATTCCCATTCTGCGTAAGCCGATTTCAAAGTTTTAATCGCTGTTTCCTTTTCTTTAACATCTATCGAATTCAAAGCATCCATTGCTTGCTCGATACCAAATAATTTTTGTGCCACGGCAGATTGCTCGTTCACCCAATCGTTATACTTTCTGTTATTCTCAGAAATTTCACTGAGGTAACGAATACGATGCGGAGGAATGATGTAAATCTTTTCACTCATCTCATCGCTGCTCTTAAAAGTAGTTTGTAATGATGATGAAGTTTTGGTAGCTAACAAATCCATCACTTGCTTATACAAACGATTCATGCCCGGATCATTGAACTGCGAAGCAATGGTTCCATATACAGGCAAGGAATCATCATCGGCATCCCAGAGTTGATGATTGCGCTTGTATTGTTTCTTCACATCACGCAAAGCATCCAATGCACCACGTTTATCAAATTTATTGAGAGCAATCACATCAGCAAAATCGAGCATGTCAATTTTTTCTAATTGCGTAGCTGCTCCGTATTCCGGCGTCATCACGTACAATGACATGTTACTATGCTCGGTAATTTCAGTATCACTTTGTCCAATTCCCGAAGTCTCGAGAATGATCATATCAAATCCGGCAGCCTTCACCACATCCAAAGCTTCCTGAACATGTTTTGATAATGCCAAATTACTTTGACGTGTTGCTAAGGAACGCATGTACACACGATCGTTATTGATTGCATTCATACGAATTCTATCGCCTAGCAATGCTCCACCTGTTTTTCTTTTTGATGGGTCGACGGAAACAATGGCGATTTTCTTGTCTTTAAAATCAATTAAAAAACGACGCACCAGTTCATCTACAAGGCTTGATTTTCCTGCTCCTCCGGTTCCTGTAATTCCGAGCACGGGCGCTTTAGAAGCATCTGCTGCTTTCTTAATTTCGGTATAATAATTTTTGAATTCATCCGGATTGTTTTCTGCAGCAGAAATCAATCTTGCAATCGCATAATGGTCCGTAGTTGAAATTCGCTTTACCTCGCCGTTTAAATTAAATCCGGTGGCAAAATCGCAGCGTTGCATCATGTCGTTGATCATTCCCTGCAAACCCATCGCACGACCATCATCGGGATGATAAATGCGTGTGATGCCGTAATCCTGCAATTCTTTAATCTCATCCGGCAAGATAGTACCACCACCACCACCAAAAATTTTGATATGACTACAACCACGTTCCTTCAACAAATCGAACATGTATTTAAAATACTCCATGTGGCCACCTTGGTAGGAAGTCATAGCAATGGCATTCGCATCCTCTTGAATTGCGCAATTCACCACTTCATTCACACTGCGATCGTGACCAAGATGAATCACTTCGGCTCCGCTGCTTTGAATGATGCGACGCATGATATTGATAGAAGCATCGTGTCCATCAAAAAGGCTGGCTGCGGTAACGATTCGAATTTTATTCTTGGGGATATATGGAGTAGGGGATTGCATAATCTCAAATTAACACTGCAAATTTACGGTTTTTAGAGCTAAGCTTGGAAATTTCAATTAGCAGAGAATCAAATTCTTAAATATGAATTGTTAAATTAGAATTATACTGAATCTAAACTTCGTCCGATAGCTATTGGACAGGCTCTGTGCAAGCAGATGGATACGGTTCTACCCTTCGTCCGATAGCTATCGGACTTACTAGCGCCCCCTGCGGTTAAATGTCGAATTCATAATTCAAATATGGAATACTGATTTTTGTTGATTGTTCACACACGAAAAGTAGTCTGGTAATTTTCCTTGATTTACTTGATTGCTTTGTTACTTTAATAGTGCTCTGCTTGCCCAATGCCATCGTAAGTTTTACTGATAAGCAATTTTAACAATTAGGTGGTGCATTGCTTTAATGTTAGTAAATCAGAGTCAACTATGTTTCATTTTCACTACTTTTGCGCCTTCTAAGAAACAGAAAATATGAGCGTATTAGTTAATAAAGATTCGAAAGTGATTGTTCAGGGATTTACGGGTACGGAAGGGACTTTCCATGCTTCTCAAATGATTGAATACGGAACCAATGTAGTGGGTGGTGTTACTCCGGGAAAAGGTGGAAGTACTCATCTCGACAAGCCTGTTTTTAATACGGTGGCCGAAGCAGTGGCGATAGCAGGAGCGAATGTTTCTATCATTTTTGTTCCGCCGGCGTTTGCGGCAGATGCAATGATGGAAGCGGCCGAGGCTGGAATTAAGTTGATTGTTGCAATTACAGAAGGAATTCCTACCAAAGACATGATCAAGGTGAAAGAATATTTAAAAGATAAAGATTGCCGATTGATCGGTCCTAATTGTCCGGGTGTAATTACGCCGGGAGAAGCTAAAGTAGGTATTATGCCGGGCTTCGTTTTTAAGCGCGGACCTATCGGCATCGTTTCTAAATCCGGAACTCTTACTTACGAAGCAGCCTATCAGGTGGCTAATGCCGGTCTAGGAGTAACTACTGCGATTGGAATTGGTGGCGATCCGATCATCGGAACTACCACGAAAGAAGCCGTAGAATTATTCATGAATGATCCGGAGACTAAAGGAATTGTGATGATTGGTGAGATTGGAGGAGGCTTGGAAGCAGAAGCTGCGCGTTGGATCAAAGCCACCGGAAATAAAAAGCCGGTTGTTGGTTTTATCGCCGGACAAACTGCACCTGCAGGACGCAGAATGGGTCATGCCGGAGCCATCGTTGGTGGTGCTGAAGATACAGCAGCAGCTAAGATGCAAATTATGAGAGAATGTGGAATTCATGTAGTGGATTCACCGGCAGATATTGGCAAAACAATGGCTGAAGTGATGGCCAAGGTAATGGCTTAAATAAATTGATTTTAAATAGTATATAAAAATAATTAAATAAGTGGGGGCGTATTGCAATGCGGGGCGCATTACAATACGCCCCTACATATTTCACCCAATAGCGCCTAGAAACCTCTGTGCTTTCCTCCTTGCTTCTTTGCCTCCATGCCAAAATAATATTTTCTTAAATTTTTTGATTGATTTTTATTCCCCTTCCGCATTTAATTTTGTTCAGACAACATCGTTAAGCGATGAGTCTTAATATCCCTTAGCTTTCTCTTCAATATTGCCTAATGGAATACCATGTTCCTTGAGATGAACTAATATCATGGTTCTATCTTGATGTGTTTGTTTGGAATAAATTAATTCCGCCTTTAAAAACATCTTGGCAAAAAAAAGGGGAACCGAAGCTCCCCTATAATTGATAAGATTAAATAATTTTATTTGTCCAACAAAAATTGAATCCCTAATTGAAGTCCTCCAAAAGCACGATTCGACTTTTTGTACTCAAAATCATTTTTATCATTTTTATGAGCCCATTTGGAAACACGGCTTAGTTTATTTTTAACTTCCAAAGCATCTTTTTCAATTTCAGAATATTCAGTGGTAGCATCAGTAAACATATAACCGAAACGCAGACCTGTTGTTAAATTAATCATATCGGTTAATTTAATATCAATACCAAAACCTAATATTCCGGCAACGCCAAAGCCTGCGAAATCATCTTTTACATCTTTGCCAGAATATTGAGGATTTATTTCTCCTTGACCGTTAATAATCTTTGAATACTCTAATGTTTCTTTTGCGCCCATCAACAAAGAAAACTGAGGTCCTAATTCAAAGTATGGGCCTTTTGCAGAAGATACACGGAACAATACCGGGATGTCAAGGTAGCCTAAATTAATTTCATTCGTGAAGGTATTATTTTCGCCTTCCGAATAACCATCATACTTTTGATTATGAGTAGCATAAATAATTTCAGCACTCAAGCCATAAGTTTCTTTAAACATAAAGATCGCTTGTATCCCGAAGCTGGGTCCGAAGGAAGAAGCATAGTCAAGACTTGAGTTTTGATCAGAAACATTTTTGTTGAAGAGCCAATTGGAATAAAATGATCCCTTTGCACCTAAACGAATACCCTCTTGTGCATGAGCGGCAGAAAGTCCGGCCACAATGGCCATTATTAGAAGAATTTTTTTCATATCTGGTTTAATTTGGTTGCTTATATATCTTTGGCAAAATAAACTTAATAAATCCAATACTCCAAGTATATTAGTATGATTAAAATTTTAAATGGAAAGAATGCGCTCATCACTGGAGCTTCAAGAGGCATCGGAAGAGGAATTGCATTGGTAATGGCTCAACATGGTGCTAATGTGGCTTTTACCTATCTATCATCGCCCGATAAAGCACTTGAACTTGAAAAAGAACTAACCGCTATGGGTGTTAAAGCCAAAGGTTATAAATCGGATGCTTCCGATTTTAAAGCTGCTGATGAATTGATAAGCAATATTATAGCCGATTTTGGTTCATTGGAAGTGGTGGTAAACAATGCTGGCATCACGCGTGATAATTTATTGATGAGAATGTCGGAGGAGCAGTTTGATGAAGTGATTCGTACCAATTTGAAATCTGCTTTTAATATTACAAAGGCTTGTCAACGTCCGATGTTGAAAGCAAGAAAAGGTAGTATTATTAATATTTCATCGGTAGTGGGTGTGAAGGGAAATGCTGGCCAAGCCAATTATGCAGCATCAAAAGCGGGTATGATTGGCTTCACAAAATCCATCGCTCTGGAATTAGGCTCGAGAAATATTCGCTGCAATGCCATTGCACCCGGATTCATAGAGACTGAAATGACAGCTGCATTGGCTCCTGATATGGTGCAACAATGGCGCGAACAAATTCCCTTGAAACGAGGAGGAACGCCTGAAGATGTGGCGCAAGCTGTGGTTTTCCTGGCTAGCGATATGTCCTCTTATATTACCGGGCAGGTTTTGAATGTGGATGGAGGAATGCTGACCTAATTAATTAATAGATTTAATTATTTTCGTTAATAATATGAATTTAGAATGACTTTTTTATGTGGATCAAATTCTAAAGGTGTTGAATGTAACTAGTCATAATATGGCTTAACAAATTTTAGTTTACTTATACTAGTAAATATTGAAAAATAGAGTTTGCTATTATTAAAGAAATCAAGCTCCAAGGGACGTCAGTATTATTAAAAAGAAGAATATTAAAATTTTAATCCATCAAGTGCCTCAATTATAGAAATGGTATTCGATTTAACATAATAAAATCCCGAAGGGACGTCAGTATTATTAAAAAGAAGAATATTAAAATTTTAATCCTTCAAGTGCCTCAATTATAGAAATGGTATTCGATTTAACATAATAAAATCCCGAAGGGACGTCAGTATTATTAAAAAGAAGAATATTAAAATTTTAATTTATCAAGTGCCTCAATTATAGAAATGGTATTCGATTTAACATAATAAAATCCCGAAGGGACGTCAGTATTATTAAAAAGAAGAATATTAAAATTTTAATCCATCAAGTGCCTCAATTATAGAAATGGTATTCGATTTAACATAATAAAATCCCGCAGGGACGTCAGTATTATTAAAAAGAAGAATATTAAAATTTTAATCTATCAAGTGTCTCAATTATAGAAATGGTATTCGAATTAACATAATAAAATCCCGAAGGGATGGAATTATTATAAAAAAAGAGAATTAATTAAAACAAAACCCAGAATGGGTGACACAATATGGCAGGAACCTTCTCGCAAATTTACATCCAGTACGTCTTTGCTGTAAAAGGCCGAAGCAATTTATTACAAAAACCATGGAGGGAAGAAGTGTTTAAGTATATGTCAGGTATTATTTCTGGAAAAAATCAAAAATCAATAATTATCAATGGTGTTGCAGATCATGTACATCTACTAGTTGGCTTAAAGCCATCAATGTCAATTTCAGATTTAATTCGTGATATAAAAAACAATTCAACAAACTTTATTAATCAACAAAATTATATTCATGGGAAGTTTTCTTGGCAAGATGGCTATGGTGCATTTTCCTATTCACATTCACAGATTAATAATGTATATCAATATATATTAAACCAAGAAGAGCATCATCGAGTAAAAACTTTTAAGGAAGAATACTTAGATTTTCTTCATGAATTCGAAATTGAACACAATGAGAAATTCCTCTTTGATTGGCTGGAAGAATAATATCACCCCTTCGGGGTTTTATGACATAGGACGTTCCATTGGCTATAATAATTCCATCCCTTCGGGATTTAATTATTGCTTAAAAATATGAATCAATTAAAATTGGCACAGAGCATCTTAATTCTATGATAATCTCCATCCCTTCGGGATTTAATTATTGCTTAAAAATATGAATCAATTACAATTGACTCAGAACCTCTTAATTCCATGATAATCTCCATCCCTTCGGGATTTAATTATTGCAAATAAATATTAATCAATTACAATTACAATTGACTCAGAACCTCTTAATTCCATGATAATCTCCATCCCTTCGGGATTTAATTATTGCAAATAAATATTAATCAATTACAATTACAATTGACTCAGAACCTCTTAATTCCATGATAA
>Ga0209702_10002764_pt1 | contig 29522 bp, 19 predicted proteins | sample FRY01_FD_187210 | JGI IMG/M metagenome (GOLD analysis project Ga0209702, IMG submission 187210) | Freshwater microbial communities from Lake Fryxell liftoff mats and glacier meltwater in Antarctica - FRY-01 (SPAdes) (version 2) | ecosystem: Environmental > Aquatic > Freshwater > Ice > Glacier... | reverse complement strand
AAAATTATGCAATTGGCTCTGGATTATTGATTCTTACCAATGGAGGTGAGCTCACTTACAAGCGTCAAATATTTGAAAGCGGAAAGGAGTACATCGTAGAAACAACGCGTGATATAGCCATTAAGTACTTGGAAATCCCAATTACCTTAAAAATGCGTACTAATGAAATTGGGTATATTACGTATTGGGGACAATTTGGTATAGGACTCGATATTAAAGTAGACGCTCGCATGGATGAAACCTATAATTATGAGTCAGTTCTCGAAGGTGATACATGGCAAACGGCCACCGGAAAAGACGCAATTGAAGAAGAGAATGTAAATCTGTCGAGTGAGGTGAAGCCTATGCGCGCTTCATTAATTATTGGTGCCGGTATAGAGTATAGTGTAAGCGGCACAACTGCCATTCTTGTTGGAATCAACTTCAACAACGGTTTCACCAATGTACTCAAGCGCGATGGTTTAAAAACCGATAGCTCTGATCAAGTGATTTTTGAAGAGGGTCAACCTCAAAAGTATGATCTGAATTCTATTTCGAATAGCTTTGGGCTTACAATCGGCGTCCTTTTCTAAAAACGATATTTTACGGGGAACATCGGTAGGGTATTCCTGTTTTCAATCAGAATGCAATCAGATAAAGTAATTGGCCATATTGTACAATGGCTTAAAGACTATCTAGCTTCAAGCGGGGCTAAAGGCTTTGTTGTAGGTATTTCTGGAGGAATTGATTCCGCCGTTACATCGGCTCTAGCAGCGCGCACCGGAGCTCCTGTTCTACTGATCGAAATGCCAATTCATCAGCATCCTTCTCAAGTGAATCGAGCCTGGAAACATATCCGAGAACTTGAATCTGAATTCCCCAATGTTAACTCTGCATCGGTTCAGCTAAGCGGTATTTTTGACGCTTTTGTTGAGGCTATGCCAAAGGTAGAAAAGGCAGGCGCACGGGATATGGCCCTGGTTAATTCAAGAGCCAGAATTCGCATGACAACGCTCTATTACTTCGCCGGAATGCATGGCTATTTAGTGGCAGGTACCGGGAATAAAATTGAAGATTTTGGTGTTGGTTTTTACACCAAATACGGAGATGGTGGTGTGGATTTAAGTCCAATTGCTGATTTACTTAAATCCGAAGTTTATGAAGTTGGAGCGGCTTTAAACGTGAATGAAGAAATTATGAACGCTGCACCCACAGATGGATTATGGGGCGATGATCGCACAGATGAAGATCAAATTGGAGCTTCTTATCCTGAATTGGAATGGGCCATGAAATTTGATCAACTTAAGCAGGATCCATCCGCAATTTCAGAACGTCAAATGCAAGTGCTCAAAATTTACAAAAGACTTAACAAAGCCAACCAACACAAAATGATTCCCATCCCGGTTTGCACTATTCCTCCCGATTTACGTTGAATGCATTATTCAGGATTCGTTATTATGAATTCTGATGCAGCAATTTTATCACCACAAGTAATTTTAACCTGATATTTCCCCGGTAATAAATAGGTTTTTCCATTTTTAGCCGGCTCTGGTATTTTATCTATATTTTGTTCTTTCAAATCCTCAATATAAGCTTCAAATACATTAGGATTTACTATAGGAATTATTTGGAAGTAATTCAGTCCCTTTGTTTCAAAAACACCACTTTTCATTTGAACAGTGATTCCTGAATCTGTTATAATTTCAAGTGAATATGGCGCTGATGCGTTTTGAAATACCGAAATGGTAATGGTCGGATCTTCAGGCTCTATCCATTTAGACCATGACTCGCCCCATGAAGTGGAGTGTTTGGTGTCTGCAATGGCCAGAATAGCCAGTGTATCTGGTTTCCAATCAGCCACCGCCCGTATTTCCTTTAAAGGAATTTTGTATAAACTTCTTCCATGTGTTCCTACAATTAACTCTTCCTCGCGCTCCTGCACAGCGAGATCATGCACTGGAACCGCTGGCATATTGGCTAAGGCAATAAAACCCGAACCTCCGTTTGTACTTAGATACAAGCCATGATCGGTTCCAACATAAAGCAATTCGGGATTTTTGGAATCTTCAAGCAACACATTTATGGGTTCTTCAGGTAAATTGTTGCCAATTCTTTGCCAGGTTTTTCCCATATTTTCAGAACGGTACACATAAGACTCGAAATGATCTTTGCGGTATCCGTTTAAAGTAACATAAACGCGGTTTTTGTCGTGATTGGAGGCTTTTATTCTACTCACCCACATGTTTTGAGGAAGTGTAGCGTCAATTCTTGCCCAAGTATTTCCAGCGTCTTTACTCACATGAATTAATCCATCGTCTGAAGCAACATAAATGAGCCCGAACTGAAGAGGAGACTCATGAATGCATGTTAGGGTGCCGAAGGGTACATTTCCTTCTTTCGCCCCTTGGGTCAGATCATCACTGAGTGTTTCCCATGTGTTGCCCTGATCCATACTGCGATGAAAACGATTGGAACACATATACAGGATGTCTTGATTGTGAATAGAGAGATGAATTGGAGTTTGCCAATTCCATCTCAATGGCCTTTCTCCTAAATCATGCTTCGGATGGATGTAATGCATCTCAGCTCCCCCATTGCTAATGCGGTAATAATGCCCAAACTGATAGCCGGTGTAAATAGTAGAATTATCTCTTTTATCAACCTGAACCTGCATGCCGTCACCACCCATAATAGATTCATAAGGATATTTGCCTTCTTGATGCCAAGCGGTGCTGTAATTATATTTGGATGGACCTTTCCAAACTCCGTTATCCTGTAATCCTCCGTAAACATTGTACGGCTGCGCATCATCTACATTCACTGTGTAGAATTGTCCTACTGCGGGAGAATTACATTTAATATAATTTTTACCATTGTCATAACTAATATTCAAGCCTCCATCATTGCCATTAATGAGGTGTGCATCTTTATCAGGATTGATCCAAAGTGCATGATGATCTGCGTGAACATTATCAAAGTCTAATGAATGGAATGTTTTGCCAAAATCTTGTGAGTAAAGCAGCGGTACACCCGCAATATATAAGCGGTTTGGGAACTTGGGATGTACACGAATTAATCCGAAATAATAGCCATAGGAATATACAACATCATCCAAAGGAGAATCATGCGTTTTTATCCAGCGATTTCCTTCCAGTTTGTAAACTTCGGCTCCTTTAACAGGAACATTGAATAATTCCTCATTCGCATCATGTAAATAATCAAATAAATCGATTACTTTAATTTTATCTCTTGAAACAAGGTCTTTGCAAGATTTAGCATCATATTTGTTTGGAAATCCATTTTGTTTTAAATACTTATTTAATAAAGAATCATTTAAAGCTAAGAATTGTGCAATGGACATATTTTTGAAGTCGTCCTTTTTTAATTCTGTCGTAGTCTCATTTTTCTTTTTTTCTTCTCCTGGGCTTTGATTATCAACCATAGCATAAAGAATTTTCTCTCCAAGATAACTGTAGTAAGCTAATCCAATCCTCCCACAATCTGGCCCCGAAGGAAAGCCATTTTCAATAGAAGTAATTTTTTCCCATTGAGCACCGGAGTTGGAACTTTTCCAAATTCCGGAGCCAAGGCCTGATTCTGAAAAATTCCAAGCTCTTCTTTCTCTTTCCCAGCATGATGCATAAAGGATTTCAGCTTGTTCGGTATCCCTTGCCAGATCTATTCCTCCGGTATTTTCGTTGATATAAAGCACTTTTTGCCAGGATCTTCCTTTGTCTGTTGTGCGATATATTCCCCTATCTGCATTGGAAGAGTACAAATGGCCCAAAACTGCTACCGATATATCATTCGGATTTGCAGGATTAATACTTATTTTGCCAATGTGATGACTTTCGCCTAATCCTTTGAATTGCCAAGTTTTGCCTTGGTCTTCACTCAAATACATGCCCATTCCCGAATAGGATGATCGGCTTGAATTACACTCTCCAGTTCCGATCCAAATGGCCTTTGAATTCCAATCAACAGCAATATCGCCTATGGTCATCACTGCTTCACGATCAAATAATGGATCAAAGCTCATTCCGTTATTTTTGGTTTCCCACAATCCGCCTGATGCATAAGCCACATAAAAATGATGGGTATCGGATGGATCAACTTCGAGATCTACAACTCTTCCACTCATTATGCTTGGACCGATGTTAGTGGCAGGAACTCCCAAAAACAGAGATTCTTTTTGCAGCAAGCCCCGCTCTTCAAAACTCTTCATTCGGGATTCAAATGTGCTTGGGCTGACAGAAAGTGTAGCATTGTTTTTTTTCTTTTGCCCAAATGCGGAAATACTGATCAAAATGGCAAGAAATGCAACTTGCAACGATCGATGATTAAAGTAGTTTGTCATTGTTCTTATGGCGTTCTGAATCACGTAGTGTCTTTTTTTCGAGATTGCTGATGAATGCTTTTTCCAAATCAATTCCCGTTTGATTGGCTAGGCAAATGAGCACATAAAGTACATCTGCCAACTCATCACCGAGATCTTTTCCTTTGTCCGATTCCTTTTCACTTTGCTCTCCATATCGGCGCGAAATGATTCTGGCTACTTCGCCTACCTCTTCGGTTAATTGTGCCATATTGGTCAATTCGTTGAAATATCGAACGCCGTGACTTTTGATCCAGTCGTCAACAAGTCTTTGAGCCTCAGTGATGGAAATCATTGCGTGGTTTGAATTTATTTGCTAAATTCCGATTTTATTTTGTCTTAATCACCTACTTTCTTTGACTGTGAAAATGCTAACAAATAAGAGGATAACCATACCGTTCGTGCTATTTTTGGGCTTTTCGGTACATTTTTCATTGTACGGGCAATCAAATAGAATTGCTCAATTCGTGTATTCAGGCCTTCATAGCCGTGATGTTTATGCCGAGATCAAACAAGCAGTATCTGAACTTCCCGAGATTAAATTGCTGCGATTGGATCAGCAAAATCGAAATGGATATATTGAATTTAATACAGATATGACCATACAGGAAGAAGAGCTCAGAACCATTTTAAGTTCTTTTTCTGTTGCGCTTCATTGCTATTTTATTCGAGAAAAAACACCCGGGTCATTTACATTGCTTGATCCAAAAACCTGTGAAACAGGGGCTCTGCCAGCCCTGAAGTAAAATGCCTCTTAGAATTCCATATCATTTATTGCTCTTAGGATTTTTGCTCAGTATTTCCGGATTAGCCAAAAGTCAATGCTCCAATTATACCATTAGCGTAACCGCTGGATTGTATTCGAATGAAGTTAGCTGGAGCCTCGTGAATAGCGGCGGCGTAACAGTGGCATCCGGATTTGCCCCCATTACACAAGTTTATTGCTTGCCTGCCGGCTGTTATACACTTAACATGTACGATAGCTATGGCGATGGTTGGAATAATTCAGTTTTTACAATTACCTCCAATCTTGGGCAAAATCTTTGGAGTGGAACACTGAATTCAGGGTTTTCTGGGACTGCAACTTTTGCCATAGGTGGAGGTGCTTGTGGGGGAAATCCAAACTGTGGATTTAATATCACAGTTGGTGGTGGATTATGGGATGCAGAGGTAAGTTGGACTTTAACCGATGAGAACGGAACGGCAGTAGCAAGTGGATTTGCGCCTACATCTGTTTCAGCTTGTTTGCCTCCTGGATGTTACACTATGCTGATGTATGATTCTTATGGCGATGGCTGGAATGGAGCTGTTTTTACTGTAAGCGATCCAAATGGAAACTTGGTAGGATCTGGCGGCATGCCCGGCGGGTCATTTGGATCAGTTAGTGTTGACGTTGGAGGTGGAAACTGCGGTGGCGGAGGCGGAGGCTGCGATTATACCATGGTGGTGGGTGGTGGACTTTACGATGAAGAAATTTCATGGTCGCTTAACAATGATTTGGGAGCCACAATAGGCGCTGGTTGGGCACCTGCTTCAACGGCCATTTGCCTTGAAACTGGTTGCTATGTGATGAATATGTATGATTCCTATGGCGATGGATGGGATTTTGCAGCTTGGGCGATTTATGATAATCTCGGGAATACGGTTACATCTGGAACCCTGCCTGCAGGAAGTTACGGCACCTATGAGTTTTCTTTTGGAGGTGCAGATTGTGGTATAGTTCAGCCTATTACCGCTAGTGATTGTATTGATGCCGTTAACGTTTGTACTGATTTAAATTTTGCCATTGATCCTAATGGCTACGGAAATATTTTAGAAATCCCAACACTTGGAACAGTTTCAAATCCGGAGTATGGTATCGGGGTTTATAATCCATGGGGCACCACTAATTGGGGTTGTTTAATGAATGGTGAGCTCAATTCCACCTGGATGATTGTAAATATTTCCGGCTCAGGTTGGTTAGATTTTACATTTGGCGGACTCGGTATGCAAGTGGGATTTTATGATTGGATTATGTGGCCCTATGATGCAGATGCCTGTCAAGACATTTACTATAATTTAGTTCCTCCTGTTCGTTGTAATTGGAATGGTGTTTCTTTTGGCGGCACCGGTCTCGCTAATATTCTGCCTCCGGGCGGAGATCCTACTAATTTTGAGCCTTCACTTTATGTGTATGCCGGAGAGCAATATTTGATTTGTTTTTCTAATTGGAGCTCTGTTTCAAGCACTGTCCCGCTGCAGTTTGGTGGAACAGCAATTGTTTCATGCCAGCCTCTTTTATTGCCTGTAAGTCTGCTTGATTTTTCATGTGAAGCTCAAAATGCTGCTGTGGAGCTCAACTGGGTTACAGCATCAGAATCGAATAACCGAAGATTTGTGATCGAGCGATCAACTGATCTGGAGCAGTGGAAAGATATTTTGGAAGTGCAGGGTTCGGGCGATAGTCAGGAATTGCTAAGGTATTCCGCCAAAGACACTAAACCCGAAAATGGTTGGAATTACTACCGCCTCAGACAAGAAGATTTTAATGGAGAAAGTACCGATTCAGAGCTGATTTCCTGTTGGTTTGAAACTTCCTCGGGCCCAATCGTTTTGTCAAATCCAAACAATGGCAATTTTGAAATAAAGGGAATTGAGGCCACTAACATCTATCAAATGATGCTCTATAGCGCCTCAGGTGAAAAAGTGGAAACCAATGTTTATGCCGAAAACGGACATCTATTAGTAGAAGTCAAGAATCCGAAAACGGGTGTTTATGTGCTCAAAATCAGCAATAATGAAGGTGATTCTTTCAATATTCGAGTGTTGATTTCTGAAGAATAGGATTCGTCTTTTTTGCGTTAACTCGGATGTCTTTCCCTTTCCCTTTCCCTTTCAGAAATTTATTCTTATCTTTACCTCGATCTAAACGGAATATTAGCCTTGCAATGTTGTTCCAAATATGACGGCGCAACTGCGTTTTACTTTAAAATCCTGCGATTTTCTGTCGTGGGTATGTTCTTGTTTCTCAACTTGAATACCTTTTCTCAATGTGCAAACAATAACCTTTTTTGGACAGCACTCAATCCAACTGGCCCAGGAAATACCCAATCTACCAATTGCATTTGGGGCGGTGAATATGTTACCGTTAATGTATGCCAAGGCGCTTCATACACATTTGCCACTTGTGGAAGTGGCTGGGATACATTTATCACGGTTTATCCATCAATCGGTGGTGGCGCCTTAGGCTGGAATGATGATGGTTGTGGCTTGCAATCTACTGTAACTTGGACGGCAACTTTTACCGGTACCGTTTGGGTTTTGGTTGATTATTGGACTTGTACAAACTATGCTTCATGCGCAACTTTAAGCGTTACCCAAAATACAGCTTGTAACGGTGGACCCCCTCCTGGAGATTGCATCTATTCTTTGGTTGCCGGCGGCGGAATTTATGATGGGGAAATTTCTTGGTCGGTAGTAAATAATTTAGGAGTAACGGTGAGTTCGGGATTTGCAAATTATCCTGGAGGAATTACTCTTTGCCTCGAAGAAGGATGTTTTACCCTCAACTTATTTGATTCTTTCGGCGATGGGTGGAATGGGGCTAACATTACTATTTTCAATGATCAAGGCGATCTACTTTTTAATGGCACCATGGCTAGCGGGTCATTTATTTCTTATAATTTTTGTACCGAGCCACCGCCTCCACCTCCAGCGCCTTGTTACTTTGCGGATCCTACTGGCTGTCCGAGCATTGAGTGTGAAGCAGATATTGTTATCCCGATGTGTTTTGACCCTTGCGGGCCACTTCAAGTAGAATGTGAAGTGTTTGAAACCGGAGCAACTACCTCTTATGATGTTTGTGCAATAGATTACAATCCGCCCTATTCTTTCAATGCAGGTATTGGGTTCTCAATCGGAGTAGATGATGTTTGGACCAATTTAATTCCTCTTCCTTTCAATTTTTGTTTCTTCGGAAACGTGTATAATCAAGTTGTGGTAGGATCTAATGGCTTAATATCTTTTAATCCCGGTTATGCCGCTGGATTTTGCCCATGGGCTTTTGCAGCTACTTGTCCAAGCGCTGCTCTACCTATAAATTCGATTTTCGGGATTTATCATGATATCGACCCTAGTATTTGCGGCGATGCCAGATATGCCATCCTTGGTTCGTATCCTTGCAGAGCATTTGTAGTTAACTACGACAATATTTGCCACTTCTTCCCAAGTTGTAATAACCTCATTTCAACTCATCAAATCGTTTTATACGAAACTACCAACGTTATTGAAGTGCATATCCAATCCAAACCAACTTGTTACAGTTGGAATTCAGGCAATGCATTAGTTGGAGTGCAGAATGCTGCCGGAACAACAGGTTTCGTTGCGCCTGGAAGACAAACAGGCCCATGGACCGCATCCAATGAAAGTTGGAGATTTACGCCTGATGGAGCTCCTAATTTTACGGTTGATTGGTACGAGGCGGGAGTTTATTTGGGATCAGGACTTACTGTTGATGTTTGTCCTTCAGAACCTTCTCACACATACGAAGCCGTAGCAACCTATACCAATTGCAACGGATCTGAAGTAGTGGTAGAAGATGAGGTTACCGTTGTTTGTCAGAGTGTGATGTTGCCAATTGAACTAGTCGATTTCCAGGTAAAAAACAGATCGCGATTCGTAGATCTCACTTGGCAAACTCAGAGCGAATGGAACAATGAAAAATTTGAATTGGAACGTTCTGATGATATCGTGCATTGGAAAAAAATAGGGGAGGAGCCAGGAGCAGGATTTAGTCAAACTGAAATTCAGTACCTATGGATTGATCAACAACCTTTAAACGGAGTATCCTATTATCGATTAAAGCAGTTGGATTTCGATGGAAATTTCAGTTACTCAGAAGTTAGGGCTGTTGAACGATCAGATCCATTTTCTGGGCCATTTGTAATTCCAAATCCAAACGCTGGATCATTCCAAATTCGCATTCAAGAAAAGCCTGATCAAATTAAAATATTGGATGCAACAGGCAGAGAAATTCCGTTTGAAATGCCGTTGCCATCTATGATCATTATGTCCCGAGCATCGGCTGGCACTTATATTATTGAAGCAAAAGATTTGAATGGACAAATAATGTTCAGAGAGCGGTTTATAATTGAATAAAATTGGCTGTATTAATTTAATTCAAATTTTGATTATCTAAAATTTTAGAAAATCATATTCCAGAAAAAAGTAAATACTTCATCCAGCTCCTGTCTAATCATATATTGAATTTATCTGTGCGCTATCTGCTCTATTAGAAATGGTTGTGCTTTCGTTTATGAACTTTCAAAAAGGGAATGTCCCTGATTAGAAACATGATTTAAATGTTATTTATTTAGAAATGTTTAGAATATTTTATCTATATAGTTTAAAGTCCAAATTACATTTGTATGAATGATTGGTAAATGCCGTAAGAGTAGCTGTTATAGGACAATGATTAAAACGGAGTTAGACTATTACTGCAACCAATGCGGTATTAAATCTAATCCCGAAGGGATGCCATTATTATTGCATTTTGTTATTGTATTGATGATATAAATCCCATAGGGATGACACATTTTGTTGGAATGAGATTATTATGGACTTTGTGTTTAAAACAAAATCCCTGCTGAAAACAGCTTGTTTTCCGCTTTAGGTCACTCGATTTAGAAATATTATGGTCTATAACACGCTTTAAATAAGTTGGTGATAATCATGAAAATATTTTGCGGAAATCGGGAGGGTCAATTTGAATTATAAACAAAGCAATTTTTCGTCAAGGCTGAAGCTGCCATCGTGATCCACAAATCACCTTCAAACGATATCGGTACCACCCTATAAATCCTCTCCCCAATTCACTCCCTACTTTTAGAATCCATTATTATTGTTACCGGACCATCATTAATAAGATGAACCTGCATCATCGCGCCAAATTCCCCACATTGAACTTCTTTGCCTATTGTTTCTTCCATTACCTTAATAAAATGTTCATAGAGTGGAATCGCCTGCTCTGGCCTTGCCGATTTGATAAAGGATGGGCGATTACCCTTTTTGGTAGAAGCATGCAATGTAAATTGACTAACTAATAAAACGCCCCCGCCAATGTCCAAAAGCGATTTGTTCATTTTATCTTGCTCATCTGAAAAAATGCGCATCGCACTTATTTTTGAACATAACCATTCAACATCTTCTTGCTGATCCTCTGATTCTATACCAAGAAGAATCATTAGTCCAATACCTATCTCACCCGATATTCTGCCTTCAATTTCAACCCTCGCTTCAGATACTCTTTGTATTACTGTTCTCATAATGTTTATGCTGGTACAAGGATATTCAAAACTGTTCGAAAATCTAAACCATCTCACCGTAATTATTTAACTACTTTTGCAACAGCCGAAAAATATCGATTCCATGTCGCAAACCGCCACCAGTCTTCAACCCGCTACGCTGCAACAGGCAAGGGAAATGGGCATGCTCCCTGAAGAATTTGAACAAGTAAAAAGCATTTTAGGACGAACTCCTAATTTCACCGAAATGTGTGTTTTTTCCGTAATGTGGAGTGAACATTGTTCCTATAAAAACTCCATCAAATGGCTCAAAACCCTTCCAAAAGATGGTCCTCACATGCTCGTGAAAGCTGGAGAAGAAAATGCCGGATTGGTGGATATCGGCGATGGAATGGGATGCGCCTTCAAAATCGAATCGCATAATCACCCAAGCGCCATCGAACCTTATCAAGGCGCTGCCACCGGAGTTGGAGGTATTAATAGAGATATCTTTACCATGGGCGCCCGTCCTTGTGCACAGCTCAATTCACTCCGTTTTGGAAATTTGAATAGCGAAAGAACAAAATGGCTGCTGGAAGGCGTAGTTAAAGGAATTGGTGATTATGGCAACGCTTTTGGAATTCCGGTGTTAGGCGGCGAAGTATTCTTTGACGAAAGCTATGAAAAGAACCCCTTAGTGAATGCTATGAGTGTTGGCCTTATTCGCAATGATCGAATCATTTCAGCAAAAGCGAGAGGAGTAGGAAATCCGGTTTATATCGTTGGTTCCTCAACCGGAAAAGACGGAATTCAAGGAGCTTCCTTCGCTTCCAAAGACATCACTGCTGATTCTGCCAAAGATCTTCCATCGGTTCAAGTTGGAGATCCTTTTCAGGAAAAACTCTTGCTCGAAGCTACTATGGAATTAGCCGAAACCAATGCCATTGCCGGAATGCAAGACATGGGCGCGGCAGGAATTACCTGTTCCACCTCTGAAATGAGTGCAGGTGGAAAAGTGGGAATGGACATTCATCTCGATCGCGTTCCGATGCGCCAAGATGGTATGCAACCCTATGAAATTCTACTCAGCGAAAGCCAAGAGAGAATGCTGGTTGTTGTTCACAAAGGACAAGAAGCAGTGGTTGAACGAATTTTTGATAAATGGGACTTGAATGCAGTGCAAATCGGCACGGTTACAGAAGGACCATTCGTTCGCTATTTTATGAATGATGAATTAGTAGGGGAAATCCCTGCGGAGTCATTGGTGCTCGGTGGCGGCGCTCCTCAATATGATAGAGAATATAAAGAGCCTGCATATTTTGCGGAAGCTCAGGCATTTAATATCGATAGTATTCCTGAGCCCAAAGATCTGGTGGTAGTGGCAAGACAAATGCTCGCTTTTCCAAATATTGCGTCTAAACGTTGGATTTACAATCAGTATGATTCTATGGTGGGAACCGGTAATATGAGTACCAATGCCCCTAGTGATGCTGGTGTATATTTTATTAAAGGCACTAATAAGGCCATTGCCCTTACTGTTGATTGTAATGCGCGATATGTGCAAAATGATCCTGAAAAAGGCGCCATGATTGCAGTAACCGAAGCGGCCAGAAATATTGTTTGTTCCGGTGGAGAGCCTTCGGCAATTACCAATTGCCTGAATTTCGGCAATCCTTACAATCCTGAAGTGTACTGGCAATTTGTTGGCGCAATCAAAGGCATGGGCGAGGCTTGCAGAAAACTCAATACTCCCGTAACTGGCGGTAATGTGAGTTTTTACAATCAAACGGTGGATGAGGATGGAACGGCAAGACCGGTTTTTCCAACTCCAACTATCGGAATGTTAGGTGTGCTCAAGGATAAGAGTCTGCACATGAGCCTCAATTTTAAATACAAGGGCGATCTGATTTATATGTTAGGGGAGTCTAAAAATGATATCAACTCATCAGAATACCTGGCTTCTTATCACAAGCAAAAATTATCGCCCGCGCCATATTTCAATATCGATGAGGAAATTAAACTTCAGAATTGCATCAAACAATTGATTAGCAATAGCTTTATCAATGCGGCGCATGATGTGAGTGATGGTGGATTATTTATCGCATTGGCTGAAATGGGAATGCCTTTAGGATTGGGATTTGATATTGTGAGCGATGCTGAGGTTCGCAGGGATGCATTCCTTTTTGGTGAAGCTCAAGGCCGTGTTATTATAACTGTAACAGAAGATGATGAGGATGAATTCATCGATATGGCAGGCGAGCACGATGTTCCCCTCACTTTATTGGGTCACGTTACTCAAGGCAAAATGATGGTTGATGGAGATCATTTCGGATTTGTGGCAGATGCACGTCACATCTACGATAACGCCATAGGGGATGAAATGAAACGCGATCATTGATTTTATTGCTTTTTCATAATTCAGATTCCTTTAGTCGATAGTTTGTGAATGGCTTTATACTATGCCCTGTAACATTGCGTTTATGTTCAGAACTGTAAGCCTTTCCAAATCACTATCTTTGCCCGGTTATACCAGAAAATGAACATCTTCGGATTTATATTCAGCAAAGTATTTTTCAAAAATCTGCTGTACTCATTCGTTGTAGTGGGTGTAATTGTAGGGTTTTTTGCTATCTGGCTTGGCTCCTACACCGGGCATAATGATTTTGTAGAAGTCCCCGACCTGCGAGGTAAAATGCCGGAAGAAGCTGCTTCCCAGCTTGATGAACTCGGATTGGCTTTCGAAATTATCGATTCCGTGTATAATGAAGGGGCTCAGGGCACCATTTTGGAACAAATTCCGGAACCCGGCAGCCGAGTAAAGGAAAGCCGAAAGCTCTTTGTAACGGTTAATGCAAGTAATCCACCCATGAAGAAAGTCAATGTGAAAATTGGCGAATCTTTGAGAATAGCGGCAACCAAATTGGGCATTTTGGGCGTCTCTTTTACCACTGAATACAAACCTGATATTTGCAGCGACTGTGTGTTGTCGATGCGTTACCAAGGTAAAGATTTTAAATCAGGCGATTTGGTGAAAAAGGGCGACAAGATTGTATTAGTACTCGGACAAAGAGGAGGTGAAAAAACACCAGTGCCTTCATTAATTGGATTATCGCTAGATTCTGCGGAGTTCCGCTTGGTAAGGGCATCATTAGCATTAGGTTATCCTTTTTATGATCCGGATGTTTTGTCGAAGGATGATAGCAGCAATGCAAAAATATATAGGCAAAGCCCTTCTGCAAATGCAGATCATAGCTTGCGCATAGGTAGTCAGGTGGATATTTGGTTGTCGCTTAAACCAATTAGTGCCGATACCACCGAGATTAATACTGATGATTTTTGATTATGAATAGTTACTTGAAAAACCTCTTCATCATTGCTTTAATTGCGATTGCAAGTCCTTTGGCAGCGCAGGAAGTAGAAACGGAAATGACTTTTAATTCAGAAATAATTGAAAGAGCTAGCCAAGAAAAGGATTTTGCTACAAGAGCTAAACGCGGTGGTGGTAGTCTTCCCTTGCCTTTTGTAGATGATTTTTCCCAATATTCATTGCCTACCAACAATCCTGATATCCCCGTAGAATGGCAGTTGTGGGAGGAAAATCAAGCACACGTCAATAATTCATTCCCTATCAATCCGCCAACAATAGGGGTGGCTACAATGGACGGATTAAATGAAGGTGGCTATCCTTGGGATTTTTCGCAACCAACAGGATATGGTCCCGCTGATACACTCACTTCGCTCCCTATTAATTTGGCTCCTTATTCAGTTGAAAGCAGTGTTTATTTGAGTTTCTATTATCAACCGGAAGGCAGAGGAAATTATCCAAATCTGGCTGATTCCTTGGTGCTCGAATTCTTTTCTCCGGATGATGACGCTTGGTTTCATAAGTGGTCGATTCCGGGTTCACAACTCAGCGATTTCCAACAAGTGTTTGTACAAGTTACCGATTCATGGTTCTTTAGGGATGGCTTTCGTTTCCGTTTTACCAATTATGCCACTTTGAGTGGGAATGTTGATCACTGGCACATCGACTATGTAGTTTTGGATACCAATGTTGATCCTGAAAATTTTGATTTGATAGATGTTGCATTTGTGCATCCAATCAGTTCAATTCTCAATACTTATACTTCCATTCCCTGGACGCATTTCATCGAAAATCCTACGGCCAGAATGAAGCCTTCTGTGAATATAGATCAGGGAAATCTCAATGCAGACCGTAATATAGTATCTGGGTATAAAGTGGAATATGAAGGAGATTTGCAAGGAGATTTCCCTACGCTTTACCTCAATACTTCCGGCAATGGATTTAGCCAATTTCAAAGCAGTTTCCCGATCATGAATTCACCTACGCAATACAGCTTTGATCCTTCCGTAAATGATACCTGTGCGGTATTCGATTTAAGGTTTTATACGAATACCACTCCTGATCAGAACAGGAACAATGATACCCTTCGTTTCAGTCAGCATCTGGCCAATTATTACGCTTATGATGATGGTACTGCCGAGCGTGGATATGCCGTGGCTGCAATTGGTGGAAAGCTCGCAATGCGTTACCAAACTTACAAACCCGACACTCTACTCGGATTTTTAATTCATTTTACGCCTATTTTCGACGATACTTCTGAAGATAACTTTCTTTTAAGAGTTTGGGCCGATAATGGAGGTGCACCGGGAGCTGAGATAGGTGAAAATTTTGAGTTTCAATATCCTCAATATTTCGATTCAGGACATGATTTATTCAAATATTACACCTTAGATGAACCTGTGGCAGTAAGTGGTGCTTTTTTTATAGGATGGGTGCAGGAGTCGAATGCAAAAATTAGCGTAGGTAACGACAAAAACAACAATAATAATATTGGAAATTTATACTACACCGAAGGCACGGGTAGCAATTGGTCGGCCTCCGGAATTCCAGGAAGTGTGATGATTAGACCTGTTTTCAGAGCGGGTAAACAAGATCCTTGGTCAGGTATCGATAATACTGCAAATACCGAAATTAGTATTTATCCTAATCCGACGAATGCAATTTTAAATGTGAAACTCAGTGAAAAGTTTAATAATTTGAACTTTGAACTTTGCGATCTACAAGGAAGAATAGTGCTCAGCAATTATATTTCGGGAAATACTGCGATTATTGATTTGGGAATAATTCCGCCGGGTCTTTATATTGCTCGAGTAGTGAATAATTCAGGTGAAATAGTTCAGCAACAAAAGATTATAAAAGAATGATCGAAGAATCACAAGACCCCTTTTCAGATGAACTGGATGGTGCATTTGAAGATGGAGATCTTCTTTTTGAACATCATAGAGTTGTTGTAGATAAAGGACAATCCATGCTCAGGGTCGATAAGTTCCTGATGGATAAAATTCCTAATACTTCCAGAAATAAACTGCAAACGGCAGCAGAAGAAGGAACACTTAAAGTAAATGGCTCTGCCGTAAAATCGAGCTATAAAGTTAAACCTGCTGATGTAATAACTCTTGAATTGCCATATCCTGTAAGGGAATTGGAGCTTATTGCAGAAGATATTCCGCTGAATATTCTGTATGAAGATGACGAGTTGATTGTGCTCAATAAGCAACCCGGATTAGTTGTTCATCCTGGTTATGGCAATTACTCAGGCACGCTTGTAAACGGATTATTGTATCACTTTGAACAGCTTCCTTCAAACCGTCAGCACGGGGTTGATAGACCTGGATTAGTTCACCGATTAGATAAACTTACTTCAGGAGTGATGGTAGTTGCGAAAACAGAAACTGCATTAAGCAGTTTGGCATTGCAATTTTTTGAGCGTACTACTGATCGTCGTTACAATGCATTGGTTTGGGGCGATGTAGAAGAAGATGGAACCGTAGTTGGAAACATCGGTCGTTCGCTCAAAAACCGCAAGGTGATGGATGTTTTTCCCGATGAAGAATATGGAAAACATGCCGTTACACATTTCAAAGTATTGCGCAGATTTGGATATGTTACTTTGGTTGAATGCAAACTCGAAACAGGCAGAACTCACCAAATTAGAGTGCACATGAAGCACATTGGTCACCCCTTGTTTAATGACGCCGAGTACGGAGGAGATAAAATTCTGAAAGGAACTTCATTCACCAAGTACCGACAGTTTGTAGATAACTGTTTCAAAATGTGTCCGCGACAAGCACTTCATGCCAAAACCCTGGGCTTTAAGCATCCCGGCATCGGAAAAATGATGCATTTCGATTCTGAATTGCCTCAAGACATGACAGATTTAATTGACAAGTGGGAGAAGTACGTCAGTACCCGCGCGAATTGAAAGGGGCATGCGTCACTACTTTTTTATTGAATTATCTCATAGAACGGTCATGGTTTTCGCAGTTGTTCTAATGTTATTACCATGCGCAAATTAGCATAAAGGGCTTGGTTACAGAATAGGCACACTTTGCAAATGGATCTTAAATTGAAAAATCCATTCTTCTTGCAGATAAAATCTTACTACAAGACAGTATTTATATTAGTTTGAAGTCGATGCCCTAGCACCCACATTGTGCTTTTGGGGATATTGCAGAGGGCAAAATGGAAAGACATTTAAAAATTTGGCGGGCACAAACGATTCTAAGATTATAGAGAATTGGAAATGGAAAGGCATGAGCGAGGCCCAACTAATATAGCGTCAATATGTCGCGAATTTTTGTGAATATTCACCGGAAATATGAATTTATTAGGGTCTATCTCATTCCCCCAATTTATTCAGCTCATCCTCAATTCCTGTCCATTCTTCCATCAACTTCTCAAGTAAATCCTTCTCAGAAGCATAGAACACAAGCAGTTTTCCCGATTTTTCCTTATCGCTATAATCCATAGTTTCAATATCGTTATCCATGGTAGCAATTCGAGCTTCTGCTGCGGCAATGTCTTGCTCCAGTTTCGAAGAGCGATGCTTCAAGCGTTTGCGCTCTTTGTCTATTTCTCGCTTATCACGTATCGATATCGCTGCTTTTTCTTCCACTAAAACGTTTGGCTGTATTTCGGGCTTTTTTGCTTTTCCTGAACTGCGTTCAAACTCAGCAATACTCGCTGCTTTTTTATCCTGTAGGAAATCAAAAATATCACCTCTGTATTCTTTTAAGCCGTTGGTGGTAACTTCAAAAATAACATTCACCAAACCATGCAAAAAATCTCGGTCGTGGGATACTATGATCATCGCTCCGTCGTAATTCTGCAAAGCCTCTTTTAAAACGTCTTTCGAACGCATATCAAGGTGATTCGTAGGCTCATCCAATACTAGTAAATTAACGGGCTTTAAAAGTAGTTTGCAAAGGGCCAATCGAGCTTTTTCTCCACCAGAAAGTACCTTTACCTTTTTATCGATGTCTTCACCACCAAAAAGAAAGGCTCCCAACAATGCTCTAATTCTGGAGCGAATATCACCAACGGCCACTTCATCAACGGTTTCAAATACGGTGCGATCGCCATTTAAACGCTCTGCCTGATCCTGTGCGTAATATCCTATTGTAACGTTATGTCCAGGAATTACTTGTCCTTCGGCTTCTAATTCGCCTAAAAGAATCCTCGTGAAGGTTGTTTTACCTACTCCGTTTTTTCCTACAAGGGCAATTTTATCTTCCCTACCTAAAATGAATTCTACGTTTTGGAAAAGATGCTGCTCAGTAAATTTTTTGCCGACGCCATGTGCTTCAATTGAAATTTTGCCTGAACGTGGGGCAGGAGGGAAGCGAAAATGAATTCCACCATCTTCCATGCCATCCGGCTCAATGGTTTCAAGTTTATCTAGCTTCTTGATCAATGATTGTGCAAAGGAAGCTTTGTTCTTTTTTGCTCTGAATTTATCAATCAGTTTTTGGGTGTCCTGAATATAGCGTTGCTGATTTTTAAATGCTTCAATTTGTCGCTGATATTCCTCCTCCCGCTGCACTACATATTTGCTATAAGAGCACTTGTAATCGTAAACTCTGCCCTTGGAAATTTCAACGGTTCTATCCGTTACACGATCAAGAAAAGTTCTGTCGTGGGATATCAAAACAATCGCTCCTGGATAGTTTTGTAGAAAAGTCTCCAGCCACTCAATCGACTCAATGTCGAGGTGATTGGTAGGCTCATCTAGCAGCATGATGTCAGGATTGCGAAGTAAGATTTTAGCCAGCTCAACTCGCATTTTCCATCCCCCTGAAAACTCACGGAGTTTTCTATGCATATCCGAACTCTGAAATCCCAATCCAGTAAGAATGCGTTCAATTTTCGATTCAATCTGACCGGTTCCAAGCAGCGACAATCGATCATTCAGATCATTGAGCTCTTCAATTAATCTCGTGTAAACGTCGCTATGATAATCTTCTCGGATTCCGAGTTGTTCTGAAATGTAGGCAATGCGCTCTTCCATTTTCATCACTTCCGAAAATGCTTGAGATGCTTCTTCCATCACCGTTTTATCTTCCCGGTGATCCATTTCTTGAGGTAGATATCCTAGGGTCAGTTCTTTGGGCTTGGATAGTGTTCCAGAACTGGGTTGAACAATACCGGCAATGATTTTCAGCAAAGAAGATTTACCTGCTCCGTTTTTCCCGACCAATCCTATGCGATCTCTGCGACCGACGAACAAGCTAATTTCTTCAAAGAGAGCGCGTTGCCCGTAGTATAGACTTAAATTATTTACCGTTACCATATTCGGGCGCAAAGATAACTATTCAGAACACTTGAGGGAAAGAGAATTCGGAAACTAAGCCAGACAAATTTTACTATTACCGAAATAGATAACCTGCTTAAAAGAAAAAGGGCCTCGTCCTTTTAGAAACGAAGCCCTTTTTTTGGGTTGGGATAAAAAAATTCTTAATAATTCCAGAGATCATGTTCAATTTCAAACAGATCACCTTTGATTCTTTCTGCCTCTAACAAGGCGTCTATGCCTTGATAATAGCTTGAAATAGTTCTGTCGTAAACGTTGGTTTCTTTGGTGATGTACGAAGCAAAGAAACGTTGTTGAAACAGATCTTCAAAAGTGCGGCGCTGAGCGTCGTTCTGACGATTGTAAACATCGGCATTAGCAAATACATAACGGCACTCAGGGAAGTACAACCAGAATAGTGTTTTGTAACCACGTTTCTCGCCTTCATCATTGTAGTCCTCCTTCATAGGAGCAATACCAATAATGCGCACATAGCGCTCTGAACGTTGCTTATCAAAGATCCAATCTTCTTTAAGCATGTATTGAGTAATAACACCAGATTCAATTGGTTCAATAGTTTCCACTTCTTCCCATTCCTCTGTATCCAGATTTTGGCGACGGCGTGTAACTTTTTGATTTAATACAGAATCAATCTCTGCGGGCTGCAACGCATAGCGAAACTCATCGTCATCATCTGTAGGCCCAAGACCGTAAGCAGTCAAGGAACCTTCAACCAGCAATGCATGTTTAATTACGTTAAACAGGCTGCGGCGATCTTCGATATCTTCCTTAGGATAATAGAAAGGGTGGTTTATCTTCTCGCGAAGATCAACAACTCTCCAAATCCTTTTAGACCACATTACATCCGCCTCGCGAAGATGTGGGTAAGGAATAACGCGTTTGGTAGCATTGTGTTCTTTAACGTAAGCTCCGTCTAGAACCGTCTGCACCTGTGCGTCTGCTGTGTTTGCAAGCAGGAAGGCAGCAATGATGATGAAAAGTATCTTCTTCATGGTTTCCCTTTTTAGTATTAGGTAACTCTGAGCGTAATGTTTGATACCTGACGAGTACCACCATCAGGCATTTTTACTACGATCTTTTCAATATAGATTTTCTGACCTTGTCCAACCTTCTTAAGGTTAGCAGTCATTTCATCTGTAAGTGCATTAGAGCTAGAAGTTTTTTCAATTACTTGTCCATCGCGGATAAATACCATTGCAAAGCTTTGAACTTTAACAGAAACTTCAAAATCGAAGTTTTCCATTTTAGCAATGATACCAGATGCTACTACAGCATCCGCTTTTGGAACAGTATTGTCTGAAGGCTTCTTTCCCGCGAAAATCGGAACAGGATCCGGAATAGGCTTAACTCGAAACAACTTATCACCCATGCGCTGCTTAGAGCCATCAGGCATAGTAGCCATTACGGTGATGGTTGCTTCTTTGTCCGCGCCGGGTTTAACGATCCATTCGTTTCCTTCTTTATTGATGCTATTACTGCCACTTATTGACACCTGCAATTTTTCTTGCGGGATACCAGGAACAGAAATCTCAACAGGATTTGGAAGTCCACGATAGAAAACGTTCATTTTGGTTGGTGATACTACTAATGCAGGTTCTGCAACAGTAAACTCAGGAACAATAAATGGATAATCTTCAATGTCTCCACTTGGACCTTTGTATTTGATCACGCCTTTAAACGACTTTTCTCCTAAACCAAGACTAGAACTTGCAAGTCGAAGTTTGCCAAGACCATCTTTTCCGATTTTAATCGGAGCAGCATTGGCATCTGGAGTATAGGCAGTTGAATCTCCTTCAGCGCGCAAATTGCTCGAGATGTAGATTGACGGCGCATTAGTTGCGTCGTAAGCAGCCAACAAAACGTTTGCACGGAAAGAATCGCCTCGTAATACATAGTTAGACTCTGGTACTACAAGTGGCACCAGAGCGGTAAACTTGTATGACTTTCCTTCGATACCACTGGTAAGTTCAGAAAGCAAGTCGGCTTTGGCATTTTCAACGTCAACCTGAAGTTTAGTTAGGATCACGATTACAGCTGCCATAGGCACGTGGTAGAAGTTTTTAGTCTCCCATTTTACCATTAACTCATCTTCTAAAACATCCTCAAAGCCGAATGCCTTGTTAATACCTTCAACAAATTGCTTGGATGGAGTCCAATTGTTTCCAGTAACTTCTTTCACAGAAATCGAAGTAAGGAAGTTACGGTAACTTTCAAGTTTCCCTTTCAGTTCAGCAGCAGACCAAGCATCTGCACGGGGCTCTTGAGGGTGACCTCCAACCAACATTGCAGTATTGTTCTGGTTCTCATCAGGTTTTTTGATCTTTTCCTTGTCATACATGGAAATAGCCCTGCCTGTGCTTTGGTCGAAATATTCTTCCCAACCAGTGCCATCGGCGTTGCCTTTGTGCGAAGCCGCCATCACGCGAGCCTTCATTTCCTCAATATGAGCAAGAATTTTAATAGCCTCCGCCTCCACTTTTTTAGCTTCGTTGAGGAAAGGGCCTACTTTATCCTTATTCTGATTGAACTTAGCCTCGAAGTCGGTCATAGTCGTGCTGCTCTTTCCAGTCAGCGTAGACTTTGTCTTTTCGAGTCCACTATTTACAGTTTTGAACGCTTCAAGAACGTCTTTCGAGATATTCATTGCCAACAATGCAGTCAATACGAGATACATCATCCCGATCATTTTCTGCCGTGGGGTCTCTTTACCTCCAGCCATGTGATTCCAGATTTACGTGGTTAGACATTAAGATGCTCATGAATTCACCCCACTACCCATGGCGTTCAGCATATTGCTGTACACTGTGTTTAGTGTGCGGAGATTCTTGGCCAGCTCTGCGATATTCTCTTTGTACAACTTAGTATCTTCAACAGAATCCTGGAGATTTTCCAGAAGTGAAGAAATACCACTGTACAACTGACGGTTTTTTTCAAGTTCCTGAAGCTGAAGCTCGTACATGCCATTTAGAGAGTTTAAATTCTCTGACATTTTACGAAGACTTTCGCCTGCGTTATTGCCATCTTCAGCATGACTGGTTAATCCAGTTAGCGAGTCAGATGCAGCCTGATAAGTTTCGGTAAGTTCACCAACTTTAGAAGTTGCTGTACGAAGACTTCCTGCGTACTCTTTAGAAGCACCGGATACATCAGCAATATCATTAAGTTGACCAGCCTGAGTGCTCAAACTGCGCATACCCTCGCCCAGACTAGCTATAAGTTCAGGTTCGATTTTAGCTTCTTCAAGCATACTATCCAATTGCTCGGTCAAAGATTTGTTACCATTTTTTCCAATAGAACCATGTCCTGAACCATGCTCTCCAGTTGCGAGCTCAGGATAAACTAGTGACCAATCTGGATCCTCGTGAGGAGGTTCGAATGCAGAAAAGAAGAAAATAAGCGCCTCTGTTGAGAGGCCAACGATAAGTAGCGCAGATGCTCCAGCCCAGTGCTCAATCTTAAACATCGCTCCGATAATTACTACCGCAGCTCCGATTCCGTAAAGTTTGGACATGAACAATTTCCACTTCTTGCTTCCAGGTTTCATAATTTGACTTGCGTTTTTAAGGTTAACTAAATGAGGTTATACAATGAATAGCGAGGTTTTCGAGAAAATGCTGTTTACTGTTAATTGAAGTCCTTGGTCTCAACATTTTTACCGCGTCCAAGGAATGACATAACACAACGGAATCCTATGTAACACTTGGCTGTGTCACTATACTCAAATGAGCGGGTTCCTGTTTGTATATAGTATCCAATGTCCTTCCATGAACCACCGCGAATTACTTTTCGCTTCATTGATGGAGGATCATCTGATTTAGCATAGTAGTCATACTCAGAACTCATGTCATGAGTAAATTCATATACCCCTTCATCGAAGGCGGTATTAGTCCACTCAGCAACGTTTCCGGCCATATTGTACAAGCCATAATCGTTGGGTGAGTAAGACGCAATTGGAACGGTATAACAACCGTTGTCTTCCACATAGTCACCCCTCATTGGCTTGAAGTTAGCCAAAGGACAACCCTGAATATTTCTCACATAAGGACCACCCCAAGGATATGGCGACAAGTCTAAACCACCACGAGCAGCAAATTCCCATTCTGACTCAGATGGAAGGCGGAAACGCTGAACAAATGTTTCACCGTTTTGCATTTTCCATTCATTCAGAATCTGAGTACGCCATGCATTAAATGCACGAGCCTGACCCCAAGTAACACCAACTACCGGATAGTCGTCATAAGCAGGGTGCCAGAAGTACATTTCTGTAAGTGGCTCATTGAAACTGTAGGTGTAATCATGCACCCAACAAAGGGTGTCAGGATAAACGTTGATGATTTCTTCGATAACGAATTGTGAACGGTCACTGTGTCCTCGAACCGAATGCAGTTGGTTCAGACTGTTTACCTGTCCATATTCTTCATCTTTACCTGCTTTACGGGCAGCACCTTTGAAATCGATCCACCAATAGCGGTAAGTCAGTTTGCGGGTGTCAATTTGCTTTCTGTTGTAGAAGCGATCAGATCCTTGTAAAAAGAACTCATCATAAAGAAGATCGAATACATCTTCTTCATCCCAAGCTATTTCTTCGTCCCAGATGAGGACGTAGCCTTTGTCGATAAATCGGTCCAACTCGCGACCTTCCGCATCTTCCGCTAAGAAGTAACGATCGTCGTCATTGTTGGCCAATGCATCCCTGAACAGTGAGTCGCGAACATAGTACACGAATTGTCGGTACTCATTATTCGAAATCTCATGCTGGTCAATGTAGAAGGCCGGTAAGGTTACCGTCTTCGACCGGGCATTATGTGCATAAGGCACATCTTGGTCACTAGGACCCATCGTGAAGGAACCAAAATGAATGTAGTTCATCCCATACGGGTTGATCTGCACCCAATCTTCCCGAGGAAACACTCCTACGAGTTCTCCTCGGTTGCCCCCATAACAGCCTGCAAGCAGAGCGGCCGCGATGATGAAGTACAACGCCTTTTTCATGATTTCCAGGTTTTAATGGTTCTTCACATAGGGTGAAAGCCCATTATTATAATGCAAGATATACGTCAAACTACGAGTATAACACAAATTAGGTTTCATTATTGTTATAAGAACCTTGGATTACCATGGCTCTTTTTAACCAACTTCTCAATCAAGTTGAAGCAGTAGGTTAGCATAATCTCATGAGATCCAGAACTATAATTGCTAAGCTCAGAAGTTGTAACATCGTACGAATAACCTATACGAATAGTTTGTGGTGCGGTTTCATCTTCATTGTTCCATGAGTGCTGAAAACCGGCCATTGGCGCAATTGCATCTTCTGTACGATAGCTTAAACCAACCCAAAACATATTGTTGAACAAGGCATTCACATTAATATCAACCGTTGTTTCCTGTGCATCGCTCTTCACCAATAAATTCGGACGAAGTTTGATCATATCATTCAAGGGATAGGTGTAACCAGCCATGAAGTAATAGTGGCGAGCTACCTGAATACTAAGATCCTTAAGATCCTGACCAGTTAAATGAGTTGATGACAATCCTATGTAGTAATTGTCAGGCTTGAAATAGAACAAGCCAAAATTCAAATCGAAACTGTTCGCAGAAACTGCAGTTTCACTTATGGCAAGATCTGGCTCTAGATTTAGAGGGCCATCTGGTGGATGCCAATCATTACCCAATTTTTTGCCCAACAATCCAAGGCCAATTCCGATTCCCAACTTCGCACTTTTGATAGGCAAATGATAAGAATATGACAATCTTAAGATATTATTGGTTTCCTGACCGAGCTTATCATTGTAAAAAGTCACACCTAACCCGCCTTTAAGAGCTTTCACAGGAGCGTGGAAGTTTAAAAGCATTGATTTTGGTGAACGATCGAAGCCGGACCACTGTTGTCTGTAAAAAAGGTTCAGGCAATTGGCACCATCGGTACCCGCAACACCTGGGTTAAATGACAACTTATCATTCATCCACTGGGTAAATTGTGGGTCTTGCTGAGCATGCACAGCACCCGTTAAAAGCGCAGTAGCCGCTATAAGTAAGATTCTTTTCATTCTCAATCCCTCTATTGATTCTGGTCTTTTTTTCTGAACCATCCCCGGCTCAGAAGTTGCTAAAATAAGCAAAAAACGAAATCATCAAAATTTTTTCGACAAGTTGTGTCCTCAGTACTTCGAATGTTGATAGTATATCTATAAGTTATCAACAAGTCAAACGAGCTTTTGATAGGTCCTCCACCAACGGTCGGGAAGGTCTTCATTTGTCGCCATTTGATAATCTTTATAAGTACATGGCACCAAGTGATGCCGCTCGTATTTGTTGTAAGTGCCTGAAGGATAGGGCACATCCATCCACCATCGATCACTGCGGTCGCTTTTGTAGAAAACCAACTGATGCTGATCTAAATCTACAATGTACCGAGTATAAGCACTAGTATCGCAATTTGGATAGTCGCCTTTGCGCAAAACATAGCCCTCAATAAAATACCAAACCATTTCTGCTAAAAGTTGGGCATTAATGCCTCTTTCGTCTAAATGAGGATTGTATTCAAAGAAACCGGCGAGACTTAATTTATCGCTCATTCCTGCCTGACGACATAATTGACAAGCTTCCTGTGCAAACAATCCATTTGGGCCAGCTTTTGCATTGCCCGGCGCATCTGAGGCACGAATCGCACTAAAGTCAAAGCTGAAAATGTCGGCGTTGCGAATAACGGGCTCCATGTCATGGATATTCCCACTTACATCACCCAATCGGTACAAATCAAAAAACATCTTATCCATCAAGTCGATCAGATCTGCCGACACTATGCTCCGTTGATGGCCAATATTGCTGTAATTGAACAAGAAATTAGGTTGGTGTAGAATAATATGACTTAGATAATTCTCACTATCGCGCAGATCTTTCAGTTCGCCAACATCTAAACGATGATCTACCGTTACCAAATTCACCGTTTGTTCCAGGTGTTCAAAAGCAGTGTACATCGCATAGGTATGATCCTGACTGCCACCAATAACAATAGGTATGATTTTGTTTTTAAGGAGAAACAAACAGGTTTCCCTAATGGCGAAGGCAGTGTCTTCTGGACTCGCTCCTTCCGCTATATCACCTAAATCAGCGATTTTTAGATCTGCCGAAGGAGAGCTGAGTTTGTAGAATTTCTCTCTAAATTTTTTAACCGCGTCCGCACAACCGGTGTTGTGTCGGGCGCCATTTTCTGCCATCACGCCCACAATAGCGAGATGAACTCCTTCTAAATCAGGAAATGCATTGCTATGGAATTTGGTGTTCTGAGCAATGCCCGCAACCTTGGACAGAAAACTTTCTGTAGCCAAAGGTTTAAAGAATACTGAGATATCCATTTACGAACGTTTCCTTGCCTTTTTAGGTGGGTTTTTTGCAGCTTCTTCAGTAAGTGCCTTCACTTCTTCCCAAGTGAGAGAAGCAGGTTCTTTTCCTTTTGGAATCTTCACATTGAGTTTCCCTGCTTTGATATAAGGCCCATATCTGCCGTTCAGTATTTGTGTATTAGGATCTTCGTCAAAAACTTTGATTAGTGCATTGGCTGCGGCTTCGATTTTCTTGATCACCAAATCTTTAGCTTCATCATAGGTGATGGTAAAAGCATCCATGTCTTTTGGGATGGATGCGAAAATTTTACCATATTTAATATAAGGGCCAAATCTGCCGATAGCTGCTGAAAGCTCTTCAGCTTCAAACTCACCCAATTTCCTAGGTAACTTGAATAGTTCAAGAGCTTGTTCAAGGCTTATAGAGGTTATACTTTGTTCAGCAAGTAGGGAAGCAAATCGTTTTTCTTCGTCTTCCGGACTACCTATCTGAATCATGGGTCCAAACCTGCCAATTCTTGCTATTACTGGTTTGCCACTCGCTGGATCTTCACCAAGGAGCCTATCACCCATAGCCTTTTTACCCGTTTCAAGAGTTTGATCAACGCTGAGGTGAAAAGGCTTGTAAAAATCACGAATCATGTGATTCCAAACAAGCAATCCTTGAGCTATATCGTCAAATTCCTTTTCAACTTTGGCCGTGAATTGATAGTCCATGATGGTTTCAAAATTCTCACAGAGAAAATCTGTCACCACTCTTCCTATATCCGTCGGAAAAAGTTTATTCTTCTCACTTCCAGTAGTTTCGGATTTCGTTTCTTCTAGGATTTCACCGTTTTCAATTTTCAAGACATTAAAATCTCGCTTCTTCCCATCACGGCTTTCTTTAACAACATAACCGCGATCTTGAACGGTAGAAATAATAGAAGCATAAGTAGATGGTCTTCCAATTCCCAATTCTTCTAACTTTTTCACCAAACTTGCCTCTGCATATCGAGGTGGGTGTTGAGTAAAACGCTGAGTGGCGCTTAATTCATTCAAATTAAGTGATTGCCCTTTTTTAAGTGGGGGCAACATCCCGCTTTGGCCATCTTCTTCCTCATCATCTGTGCTTTCCATATAAACCTTAAGAAATCCTTCAAAAAGGAGCACTTCGCCTTTAGCGATAAGGTTTTCTTTAGAACCGCTGATACTAATAGTGGCAGTTGTTTTTTCCAGTTTGGCATCGGCCATTTGGGAAGCAACCGTTCTTTTCCAGATCAGATCATAAAGACGCTGCTCATTGCGCTCTCCTCCTACAGTACTCGCCATAAAGTCAGTTGGGCGAATAGCTTCGTGCGCTTCCTGTGCGCCTTTAGAAGTGCTGGTATATTTGCGAGTCTGGTGATATTCCTCACCAAATTCTTTTCCTATAACTTCCTTTGTGCCATTTAGCGCGGTATCACTAAGATTCACGCTGTCGGTACGCATATAGGTGATCTTTCCTGATTCGTACAACCGCTGAGCGATGGTCATGGTTTGCGAAACTGAAAATCCCAGTTTACGGCTGGCTTCCTGCTGCAAGGTAGAGGTAGTAAATGGCGGGGCAGGAGATTTACTTCCGGGTTTTTGTTCCAAGTCACTTACACTGAAATCTGATTTCAAACAAGCTTCCAGAAATTTTCTAGCTTCAGCTTCTGTATCAAATCGTTTCGGTAATTCGGCTTTAAATGTTCCGAGCTCGTAACTAAAAATGGCTAAAATGCGAAAGCTTGATTTTGACTCAAAGCCCTCTATTTCGGTTTCGCGCTCTACAATGAGCTTAACTGCCACACTTTGAACCCTTCCAGCCGAAAGTTTTGGTTTTACTTTTTTCCAAAGTACAGGCGAAAGTTCAAAACCAACTAATCTGTCTAAAACCCGACGAGCTTGTTGGGCATTTACAAGATTGGTATTTACTTTTCGCGGGTTTTCGATCGCTTTAAGAATTGCTCCTTTAGTTATTTCATTAAAAACTATTCTCCTGGTTTTCGATTCCGGTAAATCAAGCGTTTCCTGAAGATGCCATGATATAGCTTCTCCTTCACGGTCCTCATCCGTTGCTAGCCAAACGATCTCAGCGACTTTCGCAAGTTGCTTTAACTCCTTGATAACATTTTTTTTATCGGCAGAGACTTCATATTTGGGTAAAAATCCCTTCTCAATATCAATCGCAGCCTCATTCTTAGGAAGGTCCCGAACGTGACCATAACTTGATTTCACCGTAAAATCCTTACCTAAATAGCCTTCAATGGTCTTTGCTTTTGCAGGAGACTCAACAATCACTAGGTTTTTTGACATGCTTTATTGCAGTAGATTGCTTGAAAAACTAGAAATAACGGGGATTTTTTACCAACCGAACTCTGGTTTTCCTTCTCTACGGTTTCGCAAAGTAAGTACAAAGCGATTGTGATTTCCAAACAGGGGCACGTTACTAAACGTTTAATTACGCCTTTGCACAAGCTTTTTCCACCCCTGACATGATATGTATTTGACCCTGTTAATGCTGTATTTGCAGGGTGCTTAGCTTTTTTAACAGACTGACAAACTGACAGATATTAAAATTTTCAGTATCTTTGCAGCCCCTTATTTAGAGGTATATGTTGATAGAAGGAAACAAGGAAATGGATGAAAGTCGTCAAGGTGAAAAACTTATGACTGATTTTGCAGTCCCAAATGGTCAGCGAAAAATGATGATTGAGAGCTACGGCTGTCAAATGAATTTTTCAGATAGTGAGATTGTAGCCAGCATTATGTCGGAAGCTGGCTTTGGCACAACCCGTAATGCCGAAGAAGCAGATCTGATTTTGGTTAATACTTGCGCTATTCGCGATAACGCGGAACAGAAGGTTAGAAACCGATTGGTATTTTT
>Ga0209702_10002761_pt1 | contig 29538 bp, 17 predicted proteins | sample FRY01_FD_187210 | JGI IMG/M metagenome (GOLD analysis project Ga0209702, IMG submission 187210) | Freshwater microbial communities from Lake Fryxell liftoff mats and glacier meltwater in Antarctica - FRY-01 (SPAdes) (version 2) | ecosystem: Environmental > Aquatic > Freshwater > Ice > Glacier... | reverse complement strand
ATGGGACAAAGGCGAAACTGTTAATTCTTGAAGCCGCCGTGTTGCACGTGGCGAATTGATCATGGTGCGAAAATCCCCCAGATCATTTGAGCGAAGAGAGAAATACGATCAGGTCGAGGAACTCCGACGGTGCGATCGTTCCGGCCAAACCTTCAGGCATACTGCTTTGCTTCAACTTCTGCTGTGCCTCAATCTCATCGGCAGGAATCGTTTTTCGTTCCTTTCCATCGAAGATCACCACGGAATCCTTAGTTTCGCTGACCAGCAATCCGACCGTGACGCGGCCGTCGCTAGTGAGGACGGAGGTTGATAGATACTTCTCATCAATCTCGGCATTGGGCTCGATGATCGATTCCACGATTTTATAATGATTCAGTCGCGTCCCAACTTTCATCATGTCAGGCCCGAACTCTGCACCTTCGTTGTAGACGCGGTGACAAGCTAAGCAGTTTCGACGAAAGACGGCCTTGCCGTTGTCCGCATTGCCGACGCGAAGATCGGCGAGAGCCTGCATCGCCTTGTTACGAGCCTCGGCGGGTTGATCGCCTTTGCCAAGTAAGATTTGCAGGTAAGGCACCGCTGCGGCACCTTTTTTGTCGAGTGCGATCACGGCATCAAGAATGGATTTTGCAGCGTCGTTGCCCGGGGCCAGTTCACCCGTGATGTGCTTGGCTCGCCACGAATCAAGATTCGCTCCCAACAAGGATTCCGTAGTGTATTTGACGAAGTAATCATTGGGATCTTTCGCGACCGCGGCCAAGCTTGCTTCAGCGGCTTCAATGATCGGATAAAAACTGAGCCCCCGAACCGCTTCGGTGCGAACTCGCGGGTGATTATCGATCGCTTGCGCTGCCAGCAGTTCAAACGCACCTTCGATGCGGTCGCGTTCGTCTGCCAGCACTCTCGTTGCCGCCGCCCGAGCGTCCGCGACCTTACCACGGAGAGCCTGTCGCAATAGGTTCGCATCGACGGCATGGAAATGCTGCTGTAGCCACAATACTTCGCACCGCAGACGCTCGAAGTCTTTTCCTGCTTGATCAGAATTCCCTAGCCATGTACGGGCCGCGGCAAGAATCTCCGCTTGAGGTCGACTTTGTAATTCGCGACGCACACGAGCCCTTGTTCGCCATTCATATACGTTAAGCTGGTCAAGTAGTTCTTGATGACTCTTGCCAAACTGTGTCACTGGTTCGAGAAGCGGCTTATCGCGGTAGATCAGACGATAAACACGTCCGTGAACATGATCGCGATTGGGGTCGCGTTGGCTGTATTGCATGTGGCCGATCAGCGGGTTCGCCCAATCGCCAAACCAGAGTGTTCCATCAGGACCGATCTGTGGGTCGACGGGCCGGAAATGTTTATCGGTAGATTTCAGAAGATCAAAAGCCGTCTTGGGATCGTTCGGATCTTTCCGGACTCGCTCTCCCTTGTAGCCGCCGCCTTCGTCGGAAAACGTCCAGCGAGGAAGACCGTTTGTATTGATGACGCAGGCGTACGTGAATTGCCCTTGAACATCATCAGGAAACTGACGACTAACCAGAAACTCGCTGCCAACGACGGGGCGCATACTTTCGGTATTGAACACCGCATTCAAGCCTTTACGACCTGCGAATTGGGCTCCTGACAATGGCGTGTCCCAGTGTTGGTTTGCCCCCGTTCCATCGCCGCAAAAACCTTGTCCCCATTCATTAAAAACGTAGCACCATGGATTTCCATATCCAGGCGTATTGAAGTGGGTAATCTTCCAAGTCATCGGATCGAAGACATAAGATCCTGACGAACCGAAATTTCGGAATGGGCCCCATGGAGTTTCCACCGCAGTGCTCATCGCGACACCTTCTAGCATTCGAAGCAGTCCCGAGTGATTGGATTCGAAAGCTCCGACGGTATGGTGCGTGTCTTCGGTCGCCCATCCATCAAGCAAGTGGACAATTTCGTCGGCTTTATCATCACCGTCGTTATCCTTTAGCCAGATCAGGCGAGGCTGATCGACAACCAACACGCCACCGTTGAAAAACTCGAAACCGGTGGGGCAGTGAAGTTGATCGTAGAAGACCGTGCTCTTATCAGCCGTTCCATCACGATCGGTATCTTCAAGAATGACCAGCTTGTCATTCGGCTTCAAATCGCCTGGTTTCCACTGGGGATAACTCGGCATCGTCGACAACCACAAACGTCCTTTATTATCGAACGACATCTGCACCGGCTTCGCGATTTCAGGAAATAGTGATTCGTCTGCGAACAGCTTCAGTTCGAAGCCTTCAGGCATCGTGCACGACTTGATCAAATCGTCGGGCGATTGAATGGTGGGTCCACCTTCGGCGTTCTCGCTGTATTTTTGTCGCGATTCACCAAAGCGAGTTGCGGGCGTAATCAAATCACCCGTCGTAGAATCATTTGGTTTTTCAGGGGAGGGATTGCCGGACGCGAGTTCCCAAACGTATTGGTCTCGAACGGCCACCAGGTTGCGAATCTTCACATACTCGCGCGGGAATGTTTCGGTATCCCAGGTGCGGCGGCCACCATAAACATACCATCCGTTCAGCATCCGATAATCTTGCTGATGAACCCATGACTTATCGTTGACAGCGCGTCGCAACGATTCGTAAACCGATGCGTCAACATTGGGTGAACTCGATTTGCCAAATAATGCGGCTTCGAGAATCTCAGCGAACGCTTTGTCGCCGGCTTCGTTGAGATGGCAACCATTGATGGTGTACTGCATCCCGTCGATCTGCGCGAATAACTGATCGCTGGGTTGATAAAGATCTGCAAAGGCAAGTCCACGCTTGGACGCGACAGCTTTGGTTGCGGCGGTGTAAAGCCTGAGATTGCTATTTTCGTTTTCACCCGACGGCAACAGAGGATTTCTCGTCGCTTCGAAGGCAAGTGGCGAAATCAATACAAAACGAGGCGCCGTGCCTGAGTCGTCTCGGGGATACTTCGTTGCATATTCATCGAGAAGTTTTTCATAGTCGCTTTGGTAAGTTTCGATACCGGCGGGGCCGTTGAAAGACTCATTGAATCCAAAAAAGCAGAAGAACGTATCGGCACCAAACGCGAACAGTGGGTCGTCAAGTTTCGTGTAATCGTTGGCTCGTTGACGGACGGAAACTTCATCGGTGGGGCGAGCGAAATTTCGAACGATGAGATTCTTGTCAGGAAATCGAAGGTGAAGCCGGGTTTCGAAGTTCCCGAAAAGATTCATTCGCTCCGCGGTGCAGTTGCCAATAAAAGCGATCCGTTCCTGATTGATGAATTGAATTGGCAATTCGCTCGGTGCAAGTGCCGGTCGAGCCGGACGTGGCCCTGGCTTAAGCAATTGCTCCGCTGAGATCGATTCCGTGTCTGCCGCGATAGAAAGCGTCTCGGCTTGGAAGATGCATATCAAGAGGCAGAAGATGAAAAAGCTTGCACGTCGCAGAAAAACGGGCATTAGGTCGCCTTCTAGGAAAGGAAGCATGAAAGTGGGTTTTGGGCGGGAGTCATAGTGTAGCTAAAAAACCCGCTTACTGCAGCGAAAGGTTTTGGTGTGATCAATAGTTCTCATTGACGGTTTCTAGTTCTCGGCCGACAATTATATCGCGATTGGTACCGACGCCGCACCTTTTCCTCCGACGCCACAACCCGAAAATTGACCCATGACACCGCTTGAGCAACAAGATCCCGCGATTTGGGAAGCGATTTCCGCCGAGGCCCGCCGACAGCAGGAGGGTTTGGAGATGATCGCGAGCGAGAATTACACCAGTTTGGCCGTCATGCAGGCCCAAGGTAGCGTGCTGACCAACAAATACGCCGAAGGTTATCCCGGCAAGCGATATTACGGCGGTTGCCAATTTGTCGATGTTGTGGAAGATCTGGCCATCGACCGTGCAAAACAGCTTTTCGGCGCCGAAGCCGCTAACGTTCAGCCTCATAGCGGCTCGCAAGCCAACATGGCGGTTTATTTGACCTGCCTTGAGCCCGGCGATACGGTGCTTGGGTTGGACTTGGCTCAAGGCGGACATCTGACCCACGGGATGAAGCTGAATATCAGCGGCAAGCTCTATCGCTTCATCAATTACGGAGTTGACAAGGTCAACCATCGATTGGACTTCGATCAGATCGCCAGGCTCGCTCGCGAACACAAGCCAAAGTTGATCGTCGCGGGTGCCAGTGCCTACCCACGGGAAATTCCTCATGATCGTTTCGCGGAAATCGCGAATGAAGTGGGCGCGAAATTGATGGTCGACATGGCTCATTACGCCGGCCTAGTGGCCGCGGGTATTCACAACAGCCCCGTGCCTTACGCCGATTACGTCACCACGACCACTCACAAAACGCTTCGCGGACCTCGCGGTGGTTTGATCCTGTGTCGTGAAAATTCCCTAAAGGATATCAATCGCAGCGTCTTCCCGGGAACGCAAGGCGGGCCGCTGATGCACGTGATTGCGGGCAAGGCCGCTTGTTTCGGTGAAGCGCTGACCGACGATTTCAAGACCTATGGAAAGCAAGTGGTCGCGAACGCGAAGGTGCTTGCGGAGGCCTTGATGTCGACCGGTTTGCGATTGGTCAGCGGCGGTACGGACAACCACCTCATGCTCGTCGATGTGACGGCAGTCGGGCTTGGCGGCAAGAAAGCGGAAGCGACGTTGGATCACTGCGGCATCACCGTTAACATGAACATGATTCCGTTTGACACTCGCAAACCGATGGATCCGTCAGGCATTCGAATCGGCACGCCGGCACTGACGACTCGAGGCATGGGCGTTGAGGAGATGCGCCGCGTAGGAATCTGGATTCACGAAGCGCTGACTCACTGCGACGACACTGTGGTGCTGACTCGCATTGCCTGTGAAATTCGCGAGTTGTGTGAACATTTTCCAGTTCCCGCCGAACGCACCGTTGCGTTCGCGATCTAATCCCGCTCGTCCATCCATCCTCAACTTACTGATCGATGTCTATGTCTGAACACCGCATCCTGATTGCTGATGACAATGCCGCCAACCGCGAGTTGCTGGAGGCATATTTGGTCAATTTTGATTGCGATATAGAGACCGCGGTCGACGGGAAAGATACGATCGGCAAGGTAGCATCGTTCAAGCCGGACCTTGTGTTGCTTGATGTCATGATGCCGAAGCTGAGTGGCTTTGAAGTGTGTCGCAAAATCAAAGATGATCCTGAGCATCGCGGGATCATGGTGTTGATGGTGACGGCGCTGAATGAACTTGGCGACATCGAACGTGCCGTCGACGCAGGAACCGATGACTTTCTCAGCAAGCCGATCAACAAGATGGCGCTCATCAAGCGGGTTGAGACGATGCTCAAGCTCAAGAAAACAGGTGATGAGCTCGAACGCTTGCGCGCTTACATCCGTGAGATGGAAGAGCAAACCCATTAGACAACATGCCGTCATTACGAGATGGCGGCCAATGAGCATGAAGGTCGTTTGAGCTTACGCAAAGACTCGCTTCAGTTCATCCAATCCGGTCAGTCCGCGGGCGACGGTAAGAACGGCTTCGGCTTGGAGTGAGCGATGCCCCTCTTCTTTTGCAATCTTGGACAATTGCGCCACGTCTTGTGTCTTCAATAATGCCGCGCGGAACTGGTCGCCTGGCGCCAACAATTCAAAGATGGCGATCCGACCAAAGTAGCCACGTCCTTGACAAGTCGCACAAGGAATGAGTGGCGCAGGCTTCCCATTCGCATCGACCTGCTGCTCGATCGGCGGCGGGATGAATGGTTGGTAAAGAATGGAAACACGTCCCGCAGGGATCCCTAGTCGCTGTAGAAGTGCCGGCGGTGGCGTGTAGCCGATTTTGCATTGTTCGCACAAACGGCGCACGATGCGTTGATTCAAAACCGCTTTGAGCGTGGACGAAAACAATTTCGCCGACTTCGGAAATTGTGAAGCAATTTTTGCCGTCGCCTCAACGGCCGTGGATGCTGAATATCGAACGATACACTGTTTTTCGTTCTTGCTGGTTTGCTCCAACCCCATCAAAAACGATGTGTCGTCAGGAAGGGTCGGGAACAGAAAGACGTCCGGTTCCTTCAAAATGATCTTGCGCATTACTTCACTGGCGGCAAGTCCGGTCGAACCACCGTAGAAGTTGGGGTTGATATTGATGATATCGGGCTCGGGCTCATTCTCCGGTTCAACGCATTGAAAGTCACGTATCAATCGGTCGGCCGCATTGATAGAAACGTTCCAGGTGGTTGTAAGGCCCGTCGCTTTGGGTGAACTGATCACGACGGTAGAGCCTTCCGCATTGAGCGCCGCGCGGAACTGCTCGACCATGCTGTCTTTCATGCCGAGGTCACCGAGCGTCGAAAATGGAATCTTCTCGGATTCAATTTTGATGAGGACGCGTTCGCCTGTGGGGATCCCTTGGCTTTGCATCGACAAAACATATTTGTCACGCTGGATCTTTAGATCGCAATTCCCTGACTGGGCACTTCGGCGATCCGCGGGATTCAGTTGGCAGACTTGCTTGAACGCGATCAACATCGCGTCACCCGCATCACGAGGCAGAGGCGGTAGTTGTTCCCACTGGCCATCGATCTGATAACGCATCGAGCAGGCCGTTTGCGAAAAGTCGAGCAGCAACTGGGATGCGCGCGACTGGATCGCGTGTCCAACTTGCCCTGCGGCGACGACGTAGCCAGGATTCTGTCTCGCAGTGATCAAAAGCGACTGTTGCTGATTCTTGTCGCTAATTTTCGGCAACAGCATCGCGGGCGGTGCGGTTTGCCAGATTTGGATTTCTTGGGCGGCGGCCATGGATAATTTCGCGTGTTAAGAATTGAAACGTTGATGGGATCGGCATGAAGGCACAACCGCACGTGTGCCTTCAGATGACTTCGGCATGGGCCCCTACAAACAGTAGCGTTAGATGATTCCGGGAGCTTTGACGTCGATCCCCTTGAGAGCCATCTTCAAAGCATCCTTATTGGGAGCGACTTCGAATGCGGTAGGTCGATCGATCAATTCATCATCGATCAACTGTTTCAGACTCATCGTAAAGTCCTGCATCCCGTCTTCGGCACCGATTCGGATCGCATCGGGCAGTTTCGCATCGCCGCCTTCAAGCACAAGCTTCTTCACGATCGGATTGAAGGTCATGACTTCGCACGTTGGTACTCGTGAAACACCTGGCTTGATGCTCTTGAGCAATTTCTGAGCGACGATCCCCTTCATGTTGAACGCGATCGCGCTGCGGATCGCACCGTGCATCTGTTGGGGAAACAAGTCAAGAATTCGGCCGATGGTCGTGGAAGCACTCGATGCGTGGATGGTGCCGAACACAAGGTGACCTGTTTCCGCAGCGTGGATCGCCGTCATAAAGGTTTCTTCATCGCGAAGCTCTCCAACCAGAATGATATCGGGATCTTCGCGAACGGCATGCTTCATACCGATCTTGAAGTCCAAAACGTCCTGACCCACTTCACGCTGATTGATCAGACATTTGTCATCCTTGTACACAAACTCGATCGGATCCTCGAGCGTCAGGATGTGCTTTCGATAGATGCCGTTGATGTAGTTCAACATCGATGAGATCGTCGTGCTTTTTCCCGACCCGGTGACGCCCGCAAGCAGCACCATTCCCTGGTCATAGTGGCAGAGTGTCTCGATGGAATCGGGAAGAAACAGACCTCGGAAGTCAGGGATGAAATTGCTAATGCGGCGAGCAACGAGTCCGATCTTGCCCAGTTGCTTCAACAGGTTGATTCGAAATCGCCAACTGACCCCGTCGACGTCGCAGACATACGCAAAGTCAGCACCGCCTTCTCTTTCAAAGATGGCTAGGTTTCGATCGTCCATCATCGGAATCAATAACCGCACCATTTCTTCATTATCGATCGGTGGACGGTTCAGTGGACGAAGATCGCCTTTGACCCGAACCATCGGCGGCTGGTCGACCTTGAGGTGCAAGTCTGAACCTTCCAGCTTCACCAGCGCCTTGAAAATCTTATCAACTTCCAGCGGTTCGCGTTTCTTTGTGAGCGATTGCCTTAATCGGGCGATGGTGGCTTCGGCCCCGCCGATAGGCGAGACGGGGGGAGGGCTGGCGTGGGATCCGTTGGAATGTGACATGCGGAACGGCTCAAGTTTCAAAGCGGCGACAAGAAAGTAACGATGCAGTCTATTCTAAGCGCATGCCCGATTTGCTCAAGGAAACCTCGAAAACGCGGAGCGACGGCAATCCAGTGCTTAAAACGGCCATACCTGCGGAATAATCAGCATCGACAGCACGAAAACGATCACGTTCAGCGGCAACCCAAACCGAAGGTAATCTGTCAATTTATATCCGCCGACACTGTAGACCATCATGTTGGTCTGGTACCCAAACGGCGTCGAGAAGCTTGCCGACGCGGCAACCATGACCGCCAGCACAAACGGCAAAGGACTGCACTGAAGAGCCTCCGCGGTTTTCCAGGCGATATCGAACATCAAGATCGCAGCCGCATTGTTGGTGATCATTTCGGTGCAAAGCATCGTCGCCAAGAACACGGCGGCGAGGGACCACAATCGATCTCCACCAGCGAACTCGAGCAACGATCCCGCGATCGACTCCGCCGCACCACTTAAGTCCATCGCTTTACCGATTCCGATCGCGGCACCGATCACGATCAACACCGACCAATCGATACTTCGCCTGGCCTCTTCCGTCGTGCAGCACCGCAGCATGATCATCAGCACGGACGCGACCAAGGCGGAGGTCATGATTGACACCGTCGTCGCCGTGGCCGCGATCACCATCGCGCACATTACCGCCAGTGACAACCACGCTTTTTCTGGTCGACGAATCGAACCACCCGGCACATTGCTGACCAAGAAAAACTCGTGTGACTGAGCTCGCTTATCAAGAAACGCTTGCGATGCGTCAAGCAACAAAACGTCGCCAACTTCAAGCACGACGTCGCCAATCTTTCCCGGCAAACGCTTTTCACCGCGGGCAACCGCGATGACGGCGGCACCATAATTGGTTCGGAATCGGCCTTCGCGAATCGTCTTGCCGAGCACGCTGCAGCGACTACTGACGACTGCTTCGACAAGCTTTCGCTGCCATGCCGGCGAGTCGAGCTTTCTCGCCTGATTATCTGCCGGCGTCAATCCGCGGATCTTTTGCAAATCCACGACACTTTCAAGCGCCCCGACGAGGATCAGCAAATCGCTCGCTCGCAGTCGTTCACTCGGACCAACGTTGCTGACAACTTCGTCTTCACGCTGAATTTCGGCGAGATAAAGCCCCGGTAAATGACGCAGCCCCGCTTCTTCAATCGTCTGTCCGACAAGTGATCCGCCTGGCTCAACGGTCATCTCCGCGGTGTATTGGCGGGGGTCATCCTTCGCACTGACCGCGGGACGTCGCTTGGGCAACAACCACCGCGAAGTGAGAAGCATGTAGGCGATGCCCACGATGGTCAGCGGAATCCCGACCGCGGCGGGCTCAAAGAAACCCAGCGGCGTCATCCCTTTTTCAACGACCTTGCCCTGAACCAAGAGGTTGGTGCTGGTGCCGATCAGCGTGCACGTTCCCCCGAGAATCGTCGCGTACGAAAGCGGTAAAAGTAATTGGCTGCTGCTCGCTCTGACTCGCTTGCTCAGGTCATTTACCACCGGCAACATTGCGGCGACGACCGGGGTGTTGTTGAGAAAGGCGCTGAGCAGTGCGACAGGCCCGAGGAGGAGAAATTGAGCCCCCGCCAATGTCTTCGCTCGCTTCAGTAGCCAAAATGTGGCTAACTCCGTCCCTCCGGTCAACTCAAGCCCCGCGACGACTGCGAATAACAGCCCGACCGTGATCAAGCCTTCATTCCCGAACCCTCCGGCCGCATCATTCGCGGAGGGCAGTCGTGACGTGCCGGTGACGTTCTGAGCAAAGATCAGAATGCCCAGGCACGAAATCGCCAGTATGTCGGTCGATGCCAATCGAAAGGCGAGCGACACCAAAAGTAATGCGGCAACACCGAGCGTTAACCAAGCTTCCCAACCCATGAATCTACTTTCATTCGACTCGCCGCTTGCTAAGCGTGTGTCGTGTGTTTAATCCCTAATAGCGACGACGCCTATTCGCGTCCGGCACGATAATCGTCGAAGCCGAGTCATCCTGCCAATACCACTAAGCGAATGCCGAGAGAATTCGTGTTGCGTCAGAGGTTACTTTCTCGCCTTGCGTTTTGCTTCGAGAAGTCGCTCGGTGTAGGACAATTCCGAGCGATCGGAAGGACCGGGGGGGACAAGAGATCCAGTGGGATCTGGCAAAATAGGTGCTTTTCGCGACGATCGCAGTGGCTCAGTCGCCGCCGACCCTCGATCGATGCTTTCGCTTAAATCAAACTTTGTCGCCGCACGTTCACGCTCGAACTGCGTCGTCAATCTTTCCTTATTTTTCAGCAAAGCATCCAAACGCACCGTGGGCACAACCTCTTGATTGGCCGAACCTCGAATCGCATCCCAAGCCGTCGATACCCAACCCATCCCCACGGAAACGCGGCGAACAAACACGTCTCCAAGGAACACACAGCATCCCGCCAAAACCAGCCAGGGCCAAATGTCTTGAATCGCCCCCGCGGTTCCGAGCCCTTCACGAAAGGGGTCTGCTTTCAAGGATTCGTCCGATCCGTCATCACCCAAGGGAGCGGCGACTTTGCCCGCGTCGCCACCTTGGGGCCGGTAGGAAGCGAGGGTTTGCATGAGCGATTCATTCATCTTGCGAATGCGAAACTCGTCACCGAAAGGCACGTTAACCCCCGTCGCCAGCATCGTCTTCCCGCCTTCGGGAACCACGTTGACGAAGTAACTTCCCGCTCGTTCGGCGGTAAACGTACCGACATACCTCCCGGGAGCCGTTTGAGCGATCTCGATCGGAATCGGCTTGAGGTCGGGTCCGAGAACCGAACCATTCATCTTCAGGAAATTGAGGTAATCGTCGTCTTTGTCGAGCGCATTGACGATGATTTGAACCTCACCACTGCGAACCTGAGTCGCGATTGAAAACTTTCCCGTGTCGCCCGTCGGACGCATCAGCCAACGAACGAGTTGCGAAAATAATTTTTCGTGCCCTGGCCACTGAGTCCATGCCGACGACCATCGCTGGCCACCATCGGTAGAAAGCACCGCCGTGCGTCCCAAGCCGTACTGCCAAACCGAAAGGATTGGATTTTCCTGGCCCGCGGGGAGCGGTGAAGTAAGAATGGTTTGCACCAGCGGGCTGTCCTTCGGCGTCGACATCACGAAGCCGGTCAGCGGCGGGAGCACCTTGTCGAGTCCGCTGAGAATCGGATGAGGGATCTCGACCGTCGGCTGAATGCCGCTGGTGTTCTCATAGATCAGCGGTCTGGCGACTCGGCGAGCTTCTCGCATCACCACTTGGGGAATCGCTCGCGGTGACAAGACATGAAACATTTTTCCACCACCGGCCGACGCGATCTGGCGCATCAGGTTGACGTCCGCATCGGTACCAATCGCGATCGACGTCACCGTGATACCCGCCGCTTTCATGTCGCGGGTCAGTTGCTGGAAATTGTCGGGCGACGTTTGGCCATCGGTCAGCACGATCATGTGCTTGACCGAGGCGTCCGATCTTTGCAGCTCGCGAAATCCCATTTGCATCGCGGGAAACATAACGGTTCCGCCGTCCGCTTGGATCTTTGAAATCATCGGCAAGATATGGGTTCGCCCACCAACCGGTTGCAAGGGAACAACCTGGCGAGCCTCACCGTCGAACTCGATCACACCGATCGAATCCGCGGGGCTGAGCGCCTTGACGGCCTCGCGAGCCGCCGTTTTGCAGAGCGACATTTTCTCGCCCTCCATCGAACCGGAACTGTCGATCACCAGCATCAACGCACCGACCGCGACGACTTTTGAATTCTTGATTTCAAAGTCCACCGGCATCGCTTCTTCGATCGGCGTTCGCGTCCAGCCACCCGCGCCGAGCGAATCGGGGCTGCCGATCATCATCAGGCCGGCGCCGAGTTGCTGCGTGTTGCGAACGAGCATTTCAATTTGATTGTCGGTGAACTGCGTCAGCGAATCGGCGGAATCGCCGCTGGTGCGTGGCACGCCCGCCAAGATCACCGCATCAAACGCTTGAAGCTCGGCCAGCGAACCAAACAGAGCGTTGGTGGGCTGCACCACGACTTCGATGTCGGCTTTGCGAAGTTGCTCGACGATCAAGGCGAAGTCGCCCGGCGTGTCGAACGGTTCGATCAGCAGCACTCGGCCTTTGCCACGAACATAGGTGTAAGCCGCCGCTTCGTTGTTCTGCAATTGAACATCATCGGCCGCGTTTTCCGGGGTGAACTTCGCATTGAACGTGAACGCCGCGGGTTGCTCGATCGTGTGGCGAAGCGGAATGACATTCTTGCCAGGCACAAGCTCGACGACGTCATCGAGAAGCAACTGGTCTTCACCGCCGGAGCTTCGCGTGATGCTGAGTCGGCCCCGCGTCGGTACCGCGGATAACGCGGTTGCGGACTCGGATGCCGCATAGTTGGAGATTACGACGCGGGCCTCGAACGGTTGCCCATTGCGAATGTCGGCTGGCAAATCGATCTTTTCGACCAACACATCGGCGCCACTCGACATGGGGGCGGGGACGACATCGATGCCAATTCCCGAGGAAGCAAGTCGTGCGGCAACGGATTTCGCATCGCCAAGGGTCTCGTTGCCGTCGGTGACGATCACGATTCGGCGACGCGAATCCTCTGGCATCGATGCATGAGCCAGTTCCAACGCCTCCTCAAGATTAGTCGCATCGGTCCGACCAAAGTCACTTTCGGTTTGTCGCAGCGGCGGAATGTCGTCGCTGAACGGTGGCACTTCGATCGCGGCATTACGACCAAACACGATCACTCCGGCGCGGTCCTCGCGTGCGGTGTCGCGGTGCTTGCTGACGCTTTGGGTAACAAACTCCAGCATCTGCAAACGGCGACTTTGCGAAATGCTTTCGGATTGATCCAGCAGGTACATGACCGTGATGCGATCGGTCGTCCAGACCAACTGCGAACCCGCGAGGGCGGCGATGATCGCCGTCAAAACTGCGGAACGAAAGAGGAGCGCGATCAGCCGCCGCCATTTCCCCAAAGCGCCGAGCGGCCGAAAACTCAGCCACCACAGCACCGGCAGCAGCAATAGCAGCCACAAGTACTGCGGATGATCGAAACTGATTCGCAAACCGGGCATAAGGTTTTCGTTCTCCGGCGAGCGTCCACAAACAACTCCTCGCCATTCACCAAGACGCGATTACCGAAGGGCAATCACCAACGCAATCACCAGCATCATCACCAACGCGCAATCACTTCGGGCAGCGGGTATCCGGTCACATCCGACTCACCGCCCAGTCCTTCTAGTTCTAGCAGACGCTCGAATCCGCGGGTGATTAATTGCTTACGAGCGGAAACGAATGACGGGTCAAGGTGTCGACAATCAAAGGGGCCGTCGACGATGACGGGATCGAAACGAGGGTGCATGATGAACTGGGCCATCGTCGGGCTGCAGCGGATATGTCGCTCGGGCGTCGTGTGCAAAACCTCGGGATCGATCTCTCCGATCACGTAACGCAGGTAGAGATCGCTGTCGGTCAGACACGCCACGTCTTGTCCGCAGACCTCGCATAGATATCCCTGATCACATAATGCCATTTTAATCACACGCCGTTCGCTACGCCTTCAAGCCCCACCCACGCATCGTTTCGATTTCATTGTGACGCGTCAAATCGAAATCCAGCGGGCTGACCGTCACGTTCCCCGCTCGCAGTTCCGTCAGATCCGATTCGGGTGCTGGCGGCTCAGCCGGTTCGCTCCACATCGCCCAGTAATAGTCGCGTCCACCCGGCGAACTACGTTTTTCGTACTTGCGGCCGTACTGCGCCAGCCCCATCGGAACCACTTTGACTTCTGCCGGGCGCTCGGTCGCGGCGATCGGGATATTGATATTGAAAAGCCGCCCTGCGGGTGGCTTATGGCTTACGATTCCATCGATCACGTTCCGCGCCACGACGGCGGCGGCTTGCAAGTCGGGGTCTTCGGCGTGTTCCATGGAGACCGCCACGCTGGTCACGCCAAAAAACGCGCCCTCGATCGCCGCGGCGACCGTGCCGCTGTAAAGGACATTGATGCCGGCATTGAGTCCGCTGTTGATTCCGCTGACCACCAAGTCCGGTTTCCAGGGACAAAGCTCGACGATCGCCAGCTTCACGCAATCGGCGGGCGAGCCTTCCACCGCCCAGGCCCAGTGGCGTCCTTCACGGCGAATCGATTTGCAAAGCAGCGGCGTCAGATAGGTGATCGAATGCCCCACACCGCTTTGTTCGGTCGCCGGCGCGGCCACGAACACTTCGCCAAGGTGCCGCAATTGTTGCTCGAGGGCGGCGAGACCAGGCGAATAGACGCCGTCATCATTGCTAAGCAGGATTTTCATAACTGGTCGATTCTTGACGGACGCGGGAAACGGAGCCGGGGCATTCGGTGCGACTGACTGTAGTCAAACGACAACGATCCCAGAAGACAGCATTCAACCGCATTGTGCCCCACCGGCGTTCCCATCGTGCGTCGCCAGCCGTCCCCTTGGGAGATTCCGGGCGCGATCTTAAAATCCCGCTTTAGAATCGCATCCTTCGGTATCGATCGACATGACCAGCCTTTCTCCTGACGCCGTCCCAGCGGCTCCCATTGACCTGACCCAGCAACGGATCGTCGTCCTCGACTTCGGCTCCCAATACGCTCAACTGATCGCTCGCCGGGTTCGCGAACAGAACGTTTATTGCGAGATCCTTCGTCACAATGTCACTGCCGAACGCCTGCGAAGCATCGCTCCTCGTGGCATCATCCTGTCCGGCGGACCGTCAAGCGTTTACGAAACCGGGGCTCCACGCTGCGATCCGGCCCTGTTCGAGCTCGGCATACCTGTGCTTGGCATTTGCTACGGGATGCAGCTCGCGTGCGAAGCTCTGGGCGGAAAAGTCGAACACACGCCAAGTCGTGAATATGGTCGCGCGAAATGTGAAATCGCCGAGCCATCGGAATTGTTTAGCGGCCTGCCGGAGTCGATGGAGGTGTGGATGAGCCACGGCGACCAGGTGTCCGGTGTCGGCGACCGCTTCACCACGATCGCCCGCACGTCGACTTGTCCTCACGCCGCGATCAAGCACCAGGACTTGCCCGTTTACGGCATGCAATTTCATCCTGAAGTCACGCACACGCCGCTGGGCGGACAACTGCTGCACAATTTTGTGATCGGCGTTTGTGGCTGCGATGGAAGTTGGCAGCTCGATGATTTTGCCGAAGCCGCTGTCGTCGCGATGCGGCAGAAGATTGGCGACAAGCGAGTGATCTGCGGGTTATCCGGCGGGGTGGATTCGGCGGTCGTGGCGGCGCTGCTTTACAAGGCGATCGGTCCGCAGTTGTCCTGCATCCTGGTCGATAACGGGCTGCTTCGAAAAGATGAGCAAGCAGCCGTTATCCATGAGTTTACAACGCACTTCAAAGCCGATTTGCATGTCGTGCAGGCCGAAGAGATGTTTCTCGACAGGCTCGCCGGGATCACCGAGCCGCAGGAAAAACGCCGGCGAATCGGCCACGCGTTCATTGAATGCTTCAAAGAAGAAGCGACGAAAATCAAGGATTCCCATTTCCTTGCCCAAGGGACGCTTTATCCCGATGTGATCGAGAGCGGCGCGGCGATCGATGGGCCTGCGGCGACGATCAAGCTTCACCACAACGTCGGCGGATTGCCTGAGGAACTCGGCTTTGAACTTATCGAGCCGCTTCGCGATCTGTTCAAGGATGAAGTCCGACGGCTGGGCGTGGCGTTGGGATTGCCGGAAACGCTGGTGTGGCGACACCCGTTCCCGGGTCCCGGTTTGGCCGTTCGATGTCTCGGCGAAGTGACACGCGAGCGTCTGGTTAAACTGCGGGAAGCCGATGCAATCGTCGTCAACGAAATCAAAGCCGCGGGGCTTTATCGCCAGACCAGCCAATCGTTCGCGGTGCTGCTTCCGGTGCAAAGTGTCGGCGTGATGGGCGATGCGAGAACCTATGATGAAACGATCGCCGTCCGCAGCGTTGATTCCGACGATTTCATGACCGCGGACTGGAGCCGTTTACCTTACGATTTGCTTGCCCGTATCAGCACGCGAATTATCAATGAGGTCGCGGGAGTGAACCGGGTTTGTTATGACATAAGCAGCAAACCGCCCGCGACGATCGAGTGGGAGTGATGCTTTGGGTTTGAAGGAGTTTGAAATTAAAATGGCCACAGTCAACGAAACGCTGCTCACCGCTGAAGAGTTTTTGAAACTCGGACCGGATGAACTGCCGGAGCACTGCGAATTGCTTGAGGAAAAGTTGGTTGAGTTTAATGTCGCTGCACCGTTGCATGGTCTCCTGTGTGCTCGGTTTGCAAGGCATTTAGGGAATCATGCAGAAGACGCTGATGCGGGACACGTGCTCACAAACGATGCCGCGGTCGTAACGCGACGAGGTCCTGAAAGCGTCTGCGGTGCCGATATTTCTTTTTACTCCTATGAAAAAGTCCCTCGCGGATTAATTCCGGCGGGATTCCTCGATGTCGCTCCTGAGTTGGTCGCCGAAGTCTTGTCGCCAACCGATCGCTGGCCCGCAACCTTGATGAAAGTTGCTGAATATCTAGACGCGAGCGTAAAAGTCGTTTGCGTCATCGATCCTGAGCAACATTCGATTAGCGTATTTCGCATCGACGGATCGAACGCCGTATTGCATGATTCAGATATTCTTACGCTGCCAAATATCCTGCCAGGTTTTGAACTGCCACTTGCCAAACTTTTTGGCTGAAACCGCCTCAATCCATTCAACATTAATCCATGTCGACCAAACACTACATCTACCAGATCGAAAACCTAACCAAGAAGCACGGCCAAAAGATCGTGCTCGAAAATGTCAGCCTCGCGTTTTATCCCGGTGCCAAAATCGGCGTGCTCGGCCCCAACGGTGCTGGTAAATCGACGCTGATGCGAATCATGGCCGGCCAGGACACCGAGTTCGAAGGCGTCGCTGCGCTGGGCAAAAAGTTCACCGTTGGCTATCTATCGCAAGAACCGCCGCTGGATCCGAATCTGACTGTTTATGAAAACGTCCAAACCGCAGTGACAGAGCGGCGTGCGATTCTCGATCGCTACAACGAAATCTCCGGCTTGCTTGGCGAAGTCACCGACGACAAAGAGATGCAAAAGCTCTGCGACGAGATGGCAGAACTGCAAGACACAATCGATGCCAACAACCTGTGGGAACTCGACCGGCAAGTCGAAGTCGCGATGGCGGTCATGAACCTGCCACCAGGTGATTCGCCCGTGACAAACCTTTCCGGCGGTGAGAAACGCCGCGTTGCGCTTTGCCAATTGCTGATCCGTCAACCTGACTTGCTGCTGCTTGACGAACCGACGAACCACTTGGATGCCGAAAGCGTCGCATGGTTGGAAACGCACCTCGATGCGTATCCCGGCACCGTCGTGGCGGTAACCCACGATCGTTACTTCTTGGACAACGTTGCAAAATGGATTCTGGAAGTCGACCGCGGTCGCTGTATTCCGTTCGAAGGAAACTACAGCGCATGGTTGGAAGCCAAAGACAAACGGATGAAGGTTGAGCAAAAGACGCAGAAGGCTCGCGATCGAATGCTTTCCCGCGAACTGGAATGGATCCGGATGAGCCCCAAGGCTCGCCAAGCCAAGAGCAAGGCGCGTATCAAGGCTTATGAGGAAATGTCAGCCCAGCAGTTCAACGAAACGCCTGACGACTTGGAAATCCAGATTCCGCCAGGCAAGCACCTCGGTTCGCTCGTGATCGAAGGCAATCACATTCAGAAAGCTTACGGCGATAAGGTCTTAATGGAAGATCTCAACTTCCGACTTCCACCGGGCGGGATCGTCGGTGTCATTGGACCCAACGGGACGGGCAAGACGACGCTGTTCAAAATGCTGACCGGCCAAGAGCAACCCGACGGCGGCAACTTCAAGATCGGCGAGACGGTTGAACTTGGTTTTGTCGATCAAAGCCGAGACAGCCTCGATCCCGACAAAACGGTTTATCAAGAGATCAGCGGTGGGCACGACGTTTTGGACATGGGCGGTCGGCAATTGCATGCCCGCAGCTACGTTTCCAAGTTCAACTTCAAAGGCCCCGATCAAGAGAAGAAGGTCGGTATCCTCTCCGGTGGAGAACGCAACCGGGTCCATTTGGCGAAACTGCTACGTAAGGGCTGCAACGTTCTGCTGCTTGATGAACCGACGAATGACCTCGATGTCGATACGCTTCGAGCACTCGAAGAAGCGATCATGAACTTCGCCGGATGCGTCGTTGTGACGTCGCACGATCGCTGGTTCCTCGACCGCTTGGCGACACACATTTTGGCATTCGAGGGAGACGGGAAATTGTATTGGTGTGAAGGCAACTTCGACACTTACGAACGTGGCCGTCGCGAACGTCATGGCGAAGATATCGAAGAAGGCGCGAAACGGCGATACAAAAGCATTCACGCCAGCTAAGACATGATCCGGATGGTAGAACAGTGCTGGCCACTGTTCATTCGATTTCATGAACAGTTGCGACAACTGTTCTCCGTTGTGGGGCAATGAATGCCCCACAACCGTACGCGGAAGTATTTTTCATTTCACTTTACATGGCCGAAGAAGAACGATGACGATTTTAAGAGTTGGACCCAGTGCCGCCTACACCGATGGTTGGGCTGCCGCATTTAGCAGTAAGAAAGCAAAGAAGGAAGCAGCTGAACCCACAACGGCGGGCAAAGCCAAGTCAAAAGGCAAAGCCGTTTCGGTAAAGGCATCGGTCGCCACTAAAGTTAGCAAGCCGGTAACGACAAAAGCGCCCGTCGGGGCGAAAGCGCCCGTCGGGGCGAAAGCGGCCAAGCCAGTGACCACAAAGGCAGCAAAGGCGAAGAAAGACGACAAGCCAAAGAAGATTGAAAAAGAAACATCGAAGAAAGGCTCGCCGAAAAAAGCGGTGATCGCCAAGAAGTCAAAGAAGTAGTCTGCTCGCCGGCCATTGATCCCACCTCCTCTAAAGTCACCGATGTCCGATTCGTCGTCTTCGACCTCACTTCGCGACGCGCTGCAACAGGTGGTAGGCTATCTTAATTTTTCGGGCGGCACGTCAGATCCCAAGACGCTTGCCGCCTGGAATATCCTCTACGCGAAAGCGGTCCATGGCAAACCATTGTCAGGCCCGCCGGCATGGTTGATGATCCGGCAATGGCTGGAAGAAACAACCGCAGAATTGGCCGAAGCGGCGTCAAATCCGAAACACTTCGACCAAACCTTTGTCGTGATTCGGTTGTTGTTCAGCGATGCGTTGCCAGCCTACATTGACCGTCATAAAGATCTGCTTTTCCATCAACCACCCGAAGCCATATTCAGCGGTTTTTTTCTGGGGCGTGTCGCCGAAGCCTTGCTCGCCGTCATCAACGAAGGCGTCATCCCAAGCGAAGCGATGATTGCCGAAGCCTTCGATCGACTAGACGATTTTGTGGGCTATCGTCCTGTCCCAAGACTCGAAAAAGCGCCCGGCGAGCCCTATCCGCGCGAATACATTCGCCCGGTGCCGCTCTCCATCGAAGCCGCGGGAACAACGGACGGGCCTTTCTGTGAGATCGTGAAGCGGGCGATGGCATCGCTCCGTGAGACCGATCCTAATATCCTTCGCGCCGCATCGTTTGAGTTATCGCGACTACAGGAGCTTGCGTTTGATTCGCGAGCCTATGACTTTGATCATCCAGTGCATCGGCGGGCTAATTACATCTTTGGCCAATGGGATCCGGATCGGGTTTGCAAAGATGGTCACTACACACGTTACGTCGTTCGTGAAGTCGTCTTAGTCGCGCTGCTTTCGCGAGTCGCGGAAGATGCCAGCGATGAATGCCCGGCTGAGGAACTGCTCGACGAAGCGGCCGCGGTCTTGGCGGGAACGATTCTGATGGGCAGTGGCATCAGCGGTTGGGGACCGGGAGCACACACGAGCGACGTGACGCTAAAGTCCTTGATGGAACCGATCGCTTCGTATCGCGATGAGTTCTATCACGATCGAATTGAGCGGTTGCCAAAGCGTCATCAAGAACGACTTCAAAAAGAAGTGCGTCAACGACGCCAGCCTTTCGGAGCCGCTCGCCAGCACCTCAACGCAGCCCTTGCACAGCTTCGCGCGAAACAACTCCAACACGTTCAACTCGCGCGTCTCTACGCTCGCATGGGCTACCCCGACGCGGCGCTGAAACAGGCCGACGCGGTCCCCGTCACGTCCGCACGTTTGATGTGCCGCATCGATTGCATGATGTCCGGCGGCTTGCGTTCGCTTCGCGCCGGCGATCTCACCGCAGCGGCGAGCGTCCCCAGCCATGTTTTCGAAATGCTGCTTCGCGCGATCGAATGTGGAGCATGTGTCGACCCTTGGAACATTCTTTACTTCGGTGGTAACTTCAATCTGTTCCCCGGCCCCGAGAACAGTGTTCACGATCACCGTGTGGATGACTTGGTGTACCTCGTCGAACAATTGTTTGGATATATGGCTCGCGTCTGGAGCGAGGCGGCCGCTCGCGATGATGAAAAAACCTTCGCAGCCATTGACGACCAGTTCCATTCAATCGCAAAGTGGTGGCGGCAATTTGCGGCTCACACGGTGGAGTCGGTCGAAGCAGTCGATCCGCTGGAATCTTATGAGTCCGCCAACTTAGTCGCTCGAGCCCTTCAGCTTTGGCACCGCGGCGGCGCAGCGGCAGGCGACGTCAAGTTCTGGGCTCCTCACGCGGACCTGTTCGATTCACCGCGCGCTTATGCTCTCGTGATCAATGCGATGCTTGATCGCAAAGACTTCGTCGCCTCCATGGCATTGTTGATTCACTGGCTCGATAACGCATCGCGAATTGGCCTCCGGCTAGGCGGCAGTTCGCTTCCCCATCTCGCCGTTCGCTGGCTGGTTCGTTTGCGTTTAGCGGCCGGCATCGCCTCCGATGAACTCGATTCAAGCGTTCATGATGAACCGCTGATTTACCCTCCGCTAACTTCTCATCCAGATGCGATTGTCGAGCCCGAACCACCGCTGAAAAACGCTTGGCCCCTGGCACGCAAATTTTTCGATTACCTGGAGGCGAATGCGGAGCAATATTGGTCTGCACCGGCGTTTTCGCTCGGTCCAAAAACGAAGAAGAAGCGAGACTGGGACGTCGAACTTGCCGGAGCCGAGGCTGGCGAGGACGAATCGAAGACAGGGTTGTTTGATGCGGCTTACGAAGGCGTCACTTATCACGATACGACCGACGATGGACACGATGCCCCGATCTTTGGTGACGGTGGTCCCGCAGAGGAAACGCAAGATGATTTGGAAGCGGAATCAAAACGTCTCTTTGATCATTTAAGCTTCATCGAATCGCTCGCGCGGATGTGGGCCATCGCGGCCGATATCGGATATGCAACGGACGTTCAAGGATCGAGCCAAGCGTCTCGCGCAGACCGACTGACGGCGCTGAATGCATGGGTCAATCGTGCGGCGGTCAATCGCGAAGGGTTGCTTGAACTTCTGGATGACGTTCGATCATATCGAGTCTTGCCGCAGGGTTCCGATAACGACTCCATGCGGATCTATGACCGTCGTCGGCTGACGCGTGATTCGCTTTTGGAACGAGTGATCGCGACGACGGTGGAAGTCTCCGATGCTCGCCGCATCATCACGGGCATCTTGATCGCCGAACAATCTCGCTGGGGCGAACCGAACGCGGAAAGCGGCGATCCCGCGTCGTTAATGAGTGCGGACGATGCCAGCGCCGTTCGTATGTTTGCGGCATTAATTTCCGGTGATCACATTGCCGCACGAGCGCAGTTCTCCTCGATGCTTGAATCGCTCCGCAAGTCATCGCTGCTTTACATTCCGCTGTCGCGTGGTGGTGACCCGGTCAAGATTTTTGTCGCCCGACTTCGTCAACGAATGCTTCACCACTTGCTGCACCGGATGCCTCGCAGCGGGTTGTATGTTGAAGCCTGTCGTTTGGTCGAAGCGGCGCGAATGATGGAGCAACACAATCCGATCGGCGGCGGCGCGGTGACGGAGTTTGATGGCTTGTTTCGAGTCGGCTTCCGCTCGCTGGTGTCATCGCTTGTTGCTTCGGTACGTTCGTGGCCAAACATGGAGAAGGGCGACCGGACCAAGCATTTGATTTCGATGCTCGAATCGCTGACCGAAACGATGCTGGCCAGTTGGCTTGCCCATAGTCAGACACTCCGGTTGTCGTCGCTTGAGACCGTCGCTGACGAAGCGCAGTGGGAGCAGATGGTTGCCTTCATTCGTCGTTATGGCGACCCCATTTTCACGCAAGGATTTCTGAAACTCTCGAATGTCCGCGCGATTCTGCATCAAGGCGTTGGCAAGTGGATCGATCGTGTTTTGGAATCACATGATGGTGTCAAAGAGATGCCTCTTTTTGAAGACATTCAAAGTGGAGAATTGAGCCGACAAGAAGCCGAGCGATGGTTGGCACTGGTGTTTGAATCGATCCTTGATCATCACGCGGAGTTCTTGGACTACAACAGCACGACGACGCAGAGCGATCGCGGTGACTTGATTTACATGTTCCATGACTTCCTGCGACTTCGAGTCCGGTATGACCGCGTCGCTTGGAATTTAAAACCCGTGATGTGGGCGCATGAAATTTTGGTCCGTAGCCGCTTCGAACAAGCCGCCGCCACCTGGCGCCGAAGCTTGGCGGAGCGAATCGGCGGGAAAGCAGATGTGTATGTCACGAAGCTGCGAAGCTTGCAGCGAGAGTACGCGATGCGAATGCCAACGATCGCCGACCGGATTCTCGAGCGTTTTATTCAACCGATGACGATTGATCGAATGCGGGCAATGGTAGAACCATCGACGCTGGACGCAGAGTCCAATCGTGAGAGCGTCTCGTTTGAACTGCTTGAGCGTGAAGCGGAATTATTGACACGGCATCCGACCGGCGTTGGCATTGATATGCCTGCTTGGCTTGCCGCCCTTGAAGAAGAAGTCGAATTGGTCGCAAAACGGCGAGGTGGGAATGAGATCGACTTCATGTCACTTGTGACCATACCGATACGCAACTTGGCCAAGGACGATCTTAGTCAACAGTTAACATCGGCACGGCGTCAAGGCCGAAGATTACCTTACGTGGGCGGCTGAAGGTTGCTGTTTTCCTGATCTCGAGAACCTGCGATATTGCTCCTTCCCAATTATCAAGGCCACGCGGAAAGCACGGATGAAAAAAATCGCGATCAGTCAGCTCACAACGCTTCGGTGGGACATCGAACAAGAAATCGTTGCCGCGACAAAACGCGGCGTCAACGGACTTGGGATTTGGCGTCCCAAACTCGACGACCATGGCGTCGAGGAGATTGCTGAATTGCTTTTTGAGAACCGCATCAGCGTATCATCTCTATCGTGGGCAGGCGGATTCACGGGAAGCGATGGACGTCGTTTTTCCGATGCTGTCGAAGATGCGATTGAAGCGGTTCGAGAGGCTCAAATCCTTGGCGCCGATACACTGGTGGTACTTGCGGGCGGCCGAAACAATCATATCAAACGGCATCTGCAAAAAACTCTTTGTGGGGCGTTACAGGAGATCTGTGCGGCAGCCACTGCGCACGATGTCAAACTTGCAATTGAACCGTTCCATCCCGGATGTGGCGACGAATGGTCCTTTGTAAGTGACATTCGTTCCACGCTCGACATCATCGACACGGTTGGCAGTAAACAGCTTGGCCTCGTGCTTGACACCTATCATCTTGGCATGGACGACGATGTGCGCCATTGGTTGCCCGAGATCATTTCACATTTACAATTGGTCCAACTCGGTGATGCCAAGCACAGCCCGCTTGGTGAGATGAACCGATGCCTGCTGGGTGAAGGCAATGTTCCCATCCCCGATATTTTGGAAACGCTCGCCGCAGGTGGCTACGACCGGTGGATCGAGATCGAGTTACTCGGCGCCGACGTCGAGGCACTCGAATACGACACGGTGCTTGACCATTCGCTCGCGTACTTGGACCGTTTCAACGATTTAGTGAAACTCTAACTCAGCGCACTGTTTGATGACTATTCATCCGACAGTCTGGACTTCTCGGAAGCATCAACGTCGTCGTAGGTCATCTTCGCCGCAGCAAGCTTCTTTAGCATGTCGAAGATATAAAATACGGATAGTGCCATCGCAAGTGCAGACGCGGTAAACCAGACGTACTTGAGAGTTGTGATCCTTACACCACAAGTGTAAAAGGCAAATGCGCAAACCATCACGATGCCAGCTTGCATCAAGTCCATGATCGCGCGTGATTTCATTTTTTCGGCTTGCCCACGAGCACTTACCGAAATGGCACTGTTAGCCGAAGCGTTCGCAAGTTCCCTCATCAAAGCAAGGTTTCCGGCATCCTCCGGCGATTGGCTGCGGGGGACGATGGGTGCGTTCGGATTGATCACCTCAGTCAACTTTGACGCCGTGACTGTCTCCGTTTCCTTTCCATCAGCGAACTCTTTTGTCGCGATGACGATTTCGGGCGCCGCTAAGCTGCTCACCGGAGTCGCAGGCGGCCGATCGCTACCCATGCTATTATGCCCCTGGACACGCTGCAGAAGGCGGTTCATATAGGCTTCGATCGAGTCATCATCCACAGTGGCGCTGATATCAGCGACGAGTGTTTGCACTGAAAATTCGTCTTCCGAGTCTGCCGTATCGATCGAGTCTCGATCACTTTGAACAGCCTCCGAATGAAAGTCGAAGCCTCCTGGTTTGCTGCCTGACGCCCGGTGGTTTTCTACATCATTTTCCCTTGCTGCTGACTCCGTGTTCGAACCCGATGAGCGGAAGCTGTCCGGCAGAGACTGGGTATCATGCTTTTCACGAGGCGGCATTTCTGAAAGCATGTAAGTCTGCTCGAAGCCACCCACGGGCTCTTCATCGTTTTCGACAGCATCTTCGACAGCATCTTCGACAGCATCTTCGACAGCATCTTCGACATCGCTTCGTCTCCGCTCGCCCCAAGCTGGTTCGCGATCCAAAGCCGTTTGTTGAGCCATGGAATCGTTCTTGGTTGACCACGCCGCATCTGCGATTCGGGCTGGGGTCGTTGAAAACGCATCAGGACGCTTGGCTTTAGCTACATCATCATTGGGATTGGCAACTCGTTGCCAAAGCGAAGGCGATGCAACCCAGGTGCCTAGCGACTGGCTAACCAAATCTGACTCACCTTCGCGGGGCGATGACGTTTTCGCGTCGTTGAGTTGGGCGATCAATTGTTTCGCAAGCAATCCGGTGGATTGCTTGTCGGCTGCGGGCGTGAATTCTTCGATCCCAGACAGAGCCAGATTCGGACCAACAAGATCTGATTGTTCGTCTGCGTTCGACACAAAAGGCAAATTCAAGGAGCCAGACAACGCATGACCCATGATTGGCTCAGACGGTATCGGTAACTCGGTCGGAGCAACTTCAACGGGCTTAACCACCTCGGCGAATTCTAGCGGCGACGGTGGATGTCTTAACAACTCATCGTGCGACGTATAGCTCGACAATCGATCCGCGACGTTGTCGTTAAATGTCTTCCAGGAATCCTCGTTTAGCGAAGGTTCTTCATCGCGCTCAAAATCCTTGGCGGAGTCAGTCGGCTGTGGTGACGAATCTGGAATTGCCTCATAAGTTGGCCAACCATGATCCCCCGATTCCCCAAGGCGTTCAGGCTCTCGTTGTTGATCGACGCGTTCGGGATTGGATGGCTGGTCTTCGAGCCGTTCCTGGACCGTCTCCGCGGGTATCGCAAGAGGAACAAAGCTTGCAAGTGGCGAAACGGCAGGGCGTTCGTTTTTATCTTCTAAAGAATGTCGTTCAAGAAACTCGTCGTACTCGCGACGTAACGCAACCAATTGCTCTTCGGTTTTGAGAAGTTGACGCTCAGTCTCGACAAGTTGGTCCTGCAGACCGTCCAACTGATCGTTGGTTGGCCTCGCCGCCAATTCGCGTCTTACCGTTGTAAGCCGATCGTAGGCATTGTTCAATTCCGCTTGGGTCGCTTCGTGTTCGCCGTCTTTCTGCGACAACTGACTCGTGGCGGATGCAAGGTCGATCGAAAGCTGCTGAATCGTTTCCTGAAGCAGCGTTGCCTCTTGTTCCCAAGTAAGCTTATCCTCGTTCCGGCAGAGATCGCTTCGAGACAAACGAGATCGCAACGACTCAATCAGCTCTTGATCATTCGATGCTGCAGAAACTTGATCACGTGCCGCTGCACATCCATGTTCGAGTCGACAAACGTCTGCCCGAAGCTCTTCAATAAGCGATTCTTGTTGCATCTTAGACTGGGTTGAGATTCGCAACTCTGCAGCCAGTTGTTCCTGATGCGTCGCAATTTCCGTTGTCAGCCCTTCGATCTGAACTTGAGCAGCCACAACCTCTTCACGAGCGATGCGCAACTGATCGGTGACGTTGCTGAGTTCATCCGAGAGCGACTCCATGCGTCGATCGGCTTGGTCGACGGCGTTCGCGGCATTGAGAGCCTGCTGGTCCGCCAATGCAATCGTCTTCTGCAATTCCTCGTGCTGCCCCTCGTGCTCAGCCTGCTTAACGACCGCTTGCTCCTGAAGCTTTGCAAGCTCGTCATGCTTGGCAACGGCTTCGTTTCTCTCGGCGACCGCTTGTTTGCATTCCGCGATTGCTTGCTGCCGGTGAACCAGAACAGCGTCACGTTCTTCTTCCAAACGATCATGTTCTTTGGTGAGTTCAAGTTGGGCTAGCCGCGAATTCTCTACCTTTTGCTGAGCTTCGTCGCGTTGAAGAATTGCGGCATCTCTTGCTTGGTTGGCGACTTCCGCTGTTTGCCGGTATTTTTCCTGACGCAGGTCCGCTTGCTCGCGAGACTCCACAGAATCATTGGCGAGCGATTCCATTTCCTCCGTCAATTTCGACATTCGGAGCCGCATCTGCTTGACCGCGTCCATCGCTTCCTGGGCTCGGTCTTGAGACTGATGAAAACGGGCGATCGCTTCGGAAAGTTCAGCCCGAGTTTGAGCTTCCTGTGCTTTCCAATCCTGCTCACGCTGGCGGTACGAAGCTACTTCACGAAACAGCCGTTCCGTCTCAGCGACGTGGTTTGAACTCTGCACATTCTCGGTCGCTTCGCTGGAACGCTTCGCGTATGACTGCAGAGCCTCGGAGATGTAACCGCCGCCACCGGAAAACGACAGTCTCGCTTTTCGTTTTGCCATGAACGCTTGAACCACTGCGGTTTCTGAATCATCAAATGATGACGCTGGCTGCGGAACGACCACCGACCATGCAGCGCTGGCGGAAACTGAGTCAATGCTAGCATTGCCCGATAGGGAAGTGGGTTCGAGGTCTTGAGAGGAGACGGTGTGAGCGGTACTGATATCGGAAGGATGAACTAATTCGAATTGATAGCTTCCAAGAATGAAGCTGTCGCCAATGTGCAAAAACGTCTCACCCGTCAAATGCCCGTTTACCTCAATAGGAACGGTGTAGGCGCGGAGCAGCACGCGATTCGCGTCCCGCAACAGCACCGCATGCATAGGCCGGAGCGACGGATCATTGAGCCGGACGGTGCAGCCTTCTCCGCTGCCCAAAGTGCAGCGGGTCGTATTGATCCGCATTCGCCGAGCCGCCGTACCGTTTCGGACGACGCGAAATTCGATGCTTCCGAGCAATAAATTTGTATCAACCACGGTCCCGCCCTTGGCGCGCAGATCTTTTTGCGGCGAGGCAGCCATATGAGGTTCGGTGATCAACGTACAATTCCTTCAAACTCGCGGTGCGCGATAGCGTTACTACGGACCTCTTCGTTTTCTATCGGCAAGTTCAGCCCATTTCGCCATCAAACCATCCCCCCCGCATGACACCTTATTCGTCATTTTCTACCAATTTGTCGTAAAACAGCGAGATTGGGAGTAATACAAAAGCGAATAAAGTCCCCATGGCCTCCTGCAACTTGCCGAACTGTCCGTCTCCCGGCAAGCCTTTCTCAGGCGGTGCTTGAATCGCCCCTTGATTGCGTTAAATACTGCGTAACCGGAAAGTTACGACCAAGGAAAGACGATTATCGGATAATCCAGACAGACGAGATGGTGATTCCCAAATCGCTGGCTTCTATAGTTCGAGCACGCGATTTGAAGCGTTTTCTGACGAACTGGGAAACCAGGCCTTCAGATCCAACGTAGCAATGCAAAGTACGGGTGGTTGCTTGGCACCAGGTTAGCAGCCGTAAATCATTAATTCCCCGCGATCGAGACATCCAAACAACCCGTTTGGGGCAGGCGTTGCGGGATAACGATAAAGGGACAAACGGCAATGGCTCGAAAAGTAGCGATCGTAAAGTTGCGAAAAATCCTCGTTCGGAGGCGTGAAGCTCTTGCTCTCGCACTTGAGGGTGACCTTAGTTTGCTTCGCGAGCTTCATGCGGCGACATCAGGCGATATCCTTGATGCAGCCTGCGATACCGCACAAGACGAAATTAACAGCCAACTTGTCGATGTTGAAAGCCGCGAACTGATGGCGATTGACGACGCCATCGTACGGATGGATGAAGGGACCTATGGCGATTGCGATGGTTGTGGCAAGCCAATTCCACTGCAACGTCTTCAAGCAGTTCCCTACGTGAACGACTGCATCATTTGTCGCCGCAAGGCGGAAGATAGTGGTCCTTCCGGCCCGGCGAGTTGGAATCGGGTCTTTGATAATGTCCAAGCCGACCAGGTTTAGAGCTCGTCCAAAAACGCAATTCATGCTTGTCAAGCGACTGGTAAAAACATCAGTCGCTTTTTTGTTTCTTGCTGCCACCGCACGTCGGGTCGAAGCGGCGGCAACCAATGCATCGCGGATGATGGTGAAAACGATCGTCGCTTTGGGGCCTAGCTCTTACATTGAAACAAAATTTGTGATCCTCAAAGCGTCGATGCGTAGGATGAAGCGAGCCCATCGCACCTCCCCCCGGCTAAGACGACTTCGATGCTCAGAAACGTTTTCCTTGACTGCGCCCTGCGTTATTTGCAATTCCCGCTTCGATCGTTTGGCGGCATTGTGTCTTTAACGCTCGTCGCCGCGTCCGCCTCAAGCGTCTACGCCCAAACTCAAACGCCTTATCGCTCGATGCGAATTGGTGATGAAGGGTTGGCGATCTCAAGCCAATCGATTTCACCGAACTTGCCCGACCTTCGTGGCACAGGTTCATCCGAGGGCGGGATGCCCACGTTTGATCTCGATCGCGATAAGCTCTACGCGGAATTGGCGGATGACTTTTCGATGGTCGATCGTTTGGGCAACCTCGTAAAACGAGTGGCTCAACTGGTCAAACCAAGCGTCATTCATATCGAAGCTCGCAAGACGGAGAAGACTCGAGGTCGCACGGAATCTTATGACGAGGCCGGTTCCGGCGTCGTGATCATGATTGGAACCGAACGATGGGTGTTAACCAATCGACACGTCATCGTGGGTGCATCGCCAAATCAAATTCTGCTTCGCACCAACGACGGACGAGAGATACGCCCGACGAAAGTCTT